>ENA-OQJF01000155-OQJF01000155.1-human-gut-metagenome-genome-assembly--contig:-NODE-155-length-17978-cov-2.880511_pt1 | contig 17978 bp, 17 predicted proteins | sample MGYA00242595_ERZ504761 | MGnify/ENA primary metagenome ERZ504761 (study PRJEB26092, sample SAMD00036367) | human gut metagenome | host: Homo sapiens | study: EMG produced TPA metagenomics assembly of...
CCAACTTCTCCTTTATTGCCGGTGATGTGAAATTCGTTTGTCTCAATACGAATGCATTGGAATATGATTACTCAGAACCTGTACCGGATTTCACCTTTATGGAAAATGAACTGACAAACAGGACAGATGAATTTAACAAAACAGTCATAAGTATGCATGCACGACCGTATACAGACGTATTCAATGACAATGTAGTAAAAATGTTCCAGCATTATGTCAAACAATATCCCGGAATTCAGTTTTGCACTGCCGCCCATACTCATCACTATCGGGATGATGTGATTTTTGATGACGGCATACACTATGTTACCAGTGACAGCATGGACAAGCGTACTTACCTGGTATTTACCATAACCCCGGAGAAATATGAATATGAACTGGTTAAATATTAAATACATCGGACGGGCAGGACTGATAATTATCCTGTTATTCTTTACCTGTCCAAGTTCAGCTACTTGTAAAACAGATACAGTTATCAATACATATAAGCGCGATTCATTATATTTTGCAGTAAAAGCTGACTCAATTATCGCCTTTCATACAGGAGACTCTTTGTTTACTATCATCAAGGCAGACACTGTGCTACCCGTTATACCCAAAGCTGTAAAGAGAACCGGTTATGACAATCGGGTACATCGCTTCCGCAAAAACTGGGAACGGATTATCCCGACTCATGCTAAAATCCAATATGCCGGAAACATGGGATTGCTCTCCTTCGGTACAGGGTGGGATTACGGAAAACGGAATCAATGGGAAACAGATATATTGCTCGGATTCATCCCGAAATATTCGTCGAAAAAGACAAAAGTGACAATGACACTGAAACAGAACTATATGCCCTGGAGTATTAATATAGGAAAAGGATTCTCGACGGAACCTCTTGCCTGCGGACTCTACCTGAACACTGTCTTCGGAGATCAGTTCTGGGTAAACGAACCGGACCGTTATCCTAAAGGGTATTATGGATTTTCGAGCAAAGTACGTATTCATATTTATATGGGACAACGACTGACTTATGACATTGACCCGCAACGCAGATTTTTAGCTAAGTCGGTTACTTTTTTCTATGAAATAAGTACTTGTGACCTTTATCTGGTTAGTGCCGTACAAAACAGTTATCTCCGCCCCCGTGATTATTTGAGCTTATCTTTCGGATTAAAGTTCCAATGGCTATAAAATATTTTCGTAGATTTGGAAAATTTTTCAAACCTCCTAAAACAAAGGAGGTTTGAAAGAAAGGCTAAAATCGAGGTAACGCAGTCAAACCATTTTGATTCTTGACTGCCAAATCTGTAGTATCACAATAAAAAAAGAAAGGACGTAAAATGAAGACTAAAGCGATTTTTCTTGATGTGGACGGAACTCTAATCAGTTTCAAAACACATAAAATACCACAAACAACGATTGATGCCCTAAATCAGGTACATAACAATGGCATTAAGATTATTATAGCAACAGGCAGAGTGGCGACAGACCTTGGCGAACTGGACTCCATCCCGTATGATGCGGTCGTCTCACTGAACGGTTCCCATTGCCTGCTCCGTGACGGCACTGAAATCACTTCCCGCCAAATCAGTCATGAAGATTTCAGAATAGTCCGTAATCTTGCAGAAAAATATGGTTTCCCTTTGGCATTGGAAGTAGATAAAGGAATATTTGTCAATTATGTAAATGATACCGTTATAGCACTTTCCGAACTTACCAATCATCCGATTCCTCTGGTTGTGGACATAGACAAGGAATTTAATGCGTGTAAGTGTCGCCAACTTTGCATTTATTGTGGTGAAGATGTAGAGAAGGAAATTATGACGCAACTTCCCAACTTGACTGTTTCCCGTTGGAATCCGTATTTCGCAGATGTGAATGTTGCCGATACGAACAAGGCTTCAGGAATGGCTGATATAGCAGATTATTTAGGTTTTTCTTTGGATGAAAGCATGGCATTCGGAGACGGTGGCAACGATATACCCATGCTCCGTGCGGCAGGAACCGGTATTGCGATGGGCGGCGCATCGGATTTGATCAAGAACTATGCCGACTATGTTACAGACGATGTGGACGAGGACGGCATTTATAATGCCCTAGCTCATTTTGGGATAATTTAGGTCAAATATTTATTTAACCATGACAACACTAGTTTTTCTGGCCTGTTCCTATGATTTTTGTGCTATTGTTCCCCGTATTGCCAATCCTTTCAATATAGTAGCTCCGCTACATGCTTCTTTCAGATGATTTTCTGTGTCGGACAGGCCACTTCCTTCATGGGTATAAAAAGGAATTACTATTTGTCCCTTCTCATTCGGCTTTTCCAGAGATTTTTTCGTAAGTTTGTACCTGATAAACTTAATCGAATATGAGCAAATCGGGAACAATCATCATTGTAGACGACAACAAAGGAGTACTGACTGCCGTAGAGATCTTGCTGAAAAGTTATTTTTCAAAGGTCGTCACACTTTCTTCACCTGTCACCCTCATCACTGTGATGCAGGAAGAAATGCCGGAAGTGATATTGTTGGATATGAACTTCACTTCGGGAATCAATACCGGTAATGAAGGTTTGTTCTGGTTGCACGAGATAAAGAAAGTACGTCCGGAACTTCCCATCGTACTCTTTACTGCATACGCCGACATTGAACTCGCTATCCGGGGAATCAAGGAAGGAGCGACGGATTTCATCGTGAAACCCTGGAACAACCAAAAACTGGTAGAGACTTTACAAACCGCCGCACAGTCTGTGAGAAACGAAAAAAAAGGAGGAGCAAGAAAGGAATCCGCCGGTGTCCAGCCGATATATTGGGGAGAAAGTAAAGCCATGCAACAACTCCGAATGTTGATTGAAAAGGTTGCCGTTACAGATGCCAACATCCTGATTACAGGTGAAAACGGAACAGGGAAAGAAATTCTGGCACGAGAAATCCATGCGCTTTCCAATCGACGACAAAAGGAAATGATTGCCGTAGATATGGGAGCTATCACTGAGTCACTATTCGAAAGTGAACTTTTCGGCCATGTGAAAGGTTCTTTCACAGATGCGCATACCGACCGGACAGGTAAGTTCGAAGCCGCAGATAAAAGTACGTTATTCCTTGACGAGATAGGAAACTTGCCCTATCATCTGCAAGCCAAACTGCTGACTGCCATTCAACGAAGAAGCATCGTGCGAGTGGGAAGCAATAGCCCGATGCCGATCGACATCCGCCTGATTTGTGCCACCAACCGTAATTTGCAAGAAATGGTAGATAACGGAGAATTCCGAGAAGATTTGCTCTATCGTATCAATACAATCCATATAGAGATACCTTCGCTCCGGGAACGGAAAGAAGATATTATTCCTCTTGCCGAAAGGTTCATGATCCGCTTCTGCAAGCAATACGACAAAGAGCCGATGAAATTCAGTTCTGCGGCAAAAGAAAAACTGTCAATACATCCTTGGTACGGAAATATCCGTGAGCTGGAGCACGTTATTGAGAAAGTTGTCATCATTAACGATGAGCCGCTGATTCCTGCTGAGATCCTTCAATTATCTTCCCGGAAAATAGAATCTCCGGAAAGAAACATCTCCACTTTAGAAGATATGGAGAAACAAATGATACGGAAAGCATTGGAGGCTTGTGCCGGAAATTTGTCGGCAGTAGCCACCCAGTTAGGAATTACTCGGCAGACACTTTATAACAAGATGAAAAAATTCGGATTATGAACCGGTATCTTCAATATATAACACGGCAGTACTGGTTCAGAGTCGTATTGACAGTACTCGTTTGTACAGTCACCGTCCGTTTCGGTATCCTTCAATCTTATACATGGTTTGGAGTCTGTATTTGCCTTTTAATCCTATGCATATTATGGCAAATCCGACTTTACCGTACCCACGTCAAACAGGTACTTTTTATGATTGATGCATTGGAAAATAATGATAATTCCTTTCACTTCCCTGAGGAATACGGTACTCCGGAAAGCAGGCAGATCAATCAGGCACTCAACCGGGTGGGACACATTTTATACAATGTAAAAGCAGAAACAGCCCAACAAGAGAAGTATTACGAATTGATACTCGACTTCGTGAGTACGGGATTATTAGTGCTCAATGACAATGGAGCTGTATATCAGAAGAATAAAGAAGCACTCCGACTTCTGGGACTCAACATATTCACACATATCCGCCAGTTAAGTAAAGTAGACGCTACACTCATGGAAAAAATGGAAAACTGCCGCCCAGGGGATAAACTACAAGTCATGTTTCATAACGAACGGGGAACAGTCAATCTATCCATACGTGTTTCGGAAATTAATGTTCATAAAGAGCATTTGCGTATCCTGGCTCTGAATGATATCAACATCGAACTGGATGAAAAAGAGATCGATTCATGGATTCGGTTAACTCGTGTACTCACCCATGAAATTATGAACTCCGTCACTCCTATCACCTCGTTAAGTGATACACTTTTGTCCATGGTGAAAGATAAAGACGAAGAAATCAGCCATGGCTTGCAGACTATCAGTACCACCGGCAAAGGCTTGCTTTCTTTGTCGAATCTTACCGAAAATTCACACGTATCCCGACTCCGGAGCCTTCTTTGTTTATTTGAAAGCATTCATCGAACGAATGGTCGAACTGACCCGGCACCAGAATCCGTGTAATCATATTACTTTCCATACAGAGGTTATTCCCGCCGACCTGATCCTCCATGCAGACGAGAATCTCATTTCACAAGTCGTTATCAATCTTCTGAAAAACGCAGTGCAGGCAATCGGCAATCAGCCCGGCGGACGCATTGCGATACAGGCTCATTGCAACGACGCGGAAGAAGTACTGATTGAGATAAAAAACAATGGCCCTGCTATCCCTCCTGAAATTGCGGAACATATATTCATCCCTTTCTTTACGACCAAAGAAAGAGGAAGCGGAATCGGACTAAGCATCTCCCGCCAGATTATGAGGCTTTCGGGTGGTAGCCTAACATTGATTCCGGATGATAAAGAGACTAAGTTCATATTAAAATTCAAATAACAGAGTAGCCTATGATACCCGTACTTATCAATAATCCGTTATTCCGGGGAATAACTCCGGAAAAACTATCCGCCAATCTGGAAGAAATAAGTTTCCACACCCGTTCTTATAAGAAAGGGGAAATTCTGGCACGGCAGGGGGATGTATGCAACCGCCTCGTCATTCTGACAAAAGGCAGTGTTCGCGGAGAAATGATAGACTATTCCGGAAGATTAATAAAGGTAGAAGATATTGCCGCCCCCAGAGCGATTGCCCCGCTTTTTTCTGTTTGGCGAAGAAATCGTTATCCGGTGGAGGTGACAGCCAACGAGCCGACAGAGGTTATAGAAATTCCTAAAACAAGTGTTCTGGAATTGTTCCGCAAGAACGAGCAGTTTTCTCGAAAATTATATGAACCTTTCTGCCAACTACGCACGGACTTTATCCGACAAGCTCTTTTTCATGTCTTTCAAGACTATCAGGCAGAAGATTGCGTCTTATTTGCTTCGCCTATATAAGCAGCAACAACAGTTACATATCACCCTCGACCGGTCGCAACAGGAATTAAGTGATTATTTCGGAGTATCCCGTCCTTCGTTGGCACGCGAATTGGCACACATGCAGGAAGACGGATTACTCACTGCCGACCGGAAACAGATCACTATCCTTCAAAAAGAAGAGCTTGTCCGGCTTATCCAATAGAGTTTGCCGGTATCCACAAAAAAATATTCATTGTTGTAACATTAGTTACAGAACTGCCCGCAACCTTTGCTCTACATTTGCGTTCATTAATCAAGAAGACTAATTAAAACGTAAATGTTATGAGTATGTTCTGTTATCAATGTCAAGAAACCGCAATGGGTACAGGTTGTACCTTAAAAGGAGTATGCGGTAAAACATCCGAAGTGGCTAACCTGCAAGACCTGTTACTCTTTGTAATACGTGGAATTGCCGTGTACAACGAATACCTGCGTAAAGAAGGACATTCCTCCGAAGAAGCGGACAAATTTATCTATGATTCTCTCTTTATCACTATTACCAATGCCAACTTTGACAAAGCAGCCATTATTGGGAAAATAAAGGAAGGACTACGCTTGAAAAAAGAACTGGGCGGTAAGGTTTCTATCAAAAACGCTCCCGACGAATGTCTTTGGAACGGCAATGAAGATGAATTTGAAGAAAAGGCTAAAACAGTGGGGGTACTTCGCACACCAGACGAAGACATCCGTTCGTTAAAAGAACTGGTGCACTACGGACTGAAAGGAATGGCAGCCTATGTAGAGCACGCACATAACCTGGGTTACCAGTCACCGGAAATCTTCGCCTTCATGCAACATGCATTAGCTGAACTGACCCGCAATGATATAACTATGGAAGAACTGGTTCAACTTACACTGGAGACAGGTCAACATGGGGTGTCTGCCATGGCACAACTGGATACTGCCAATACAAGCAGTTACGGCAATCCCGAAATTACCGAAGTCAATATCGGTGTACGCAACAATCCGGGTATCCTTATCAGCGGGCATGACCTGAAAGACCTCGAAGAACTACTGGAACAAACGGAAGGTACGGGAATAGACATCTATACTCACAGCGAAATGCTTCCGGCCCATTACTATCCCCAACTAAAGAAATACAAACATCTGGCAGGAAACTACGGGAATGCCTGGTGGAAACAAAAGGAGGAGTTTGAAAGTTTCAACGGGCCGATTCTGTTTACAAGCAACTGCATTGTTCCTCCACGTTCCAACGCCAGCTACAAGGATCGTATCTATGTCACCGGTGCTTGCGGACTGGAAGGAGCACATTATATCCCGGAACGTAAGGACGGAAAACCAAAAGATTTCTCTGCACTGATTGCCCACGCCAAGCAATGCCAGCCACCGGTAGCAATAGAAACGGTACTCTTATCGGCGGGTTTGCCCATGCGCAAGTGACGGCTTTGGCAGACAAAGTAGTAGAAGCTGTAAAGAGCGGTGCGATTCGTAAGTTCTTTGTCATGGCAGGATGCGACGGACGTATGAAGAGTCGTGAATATTACACAGAGTTTGCCCGGAAACTTCCGAACGATACGGTTATCCTGACAGCCGGATGTGCAAAATACAGATACAACAAGTTGTCTTTAGGTGATATCAACGGTATTCCCCGTGTACTGGATGCAGGACAGTGTAACGACAGTTATTCACTAGCCGTCATTGCCCTGAAACTGAAAGAAATTTTCGGTTTGGATGATGTAAACAAGTTGCCTATTGTATATAACATTGCTTGGTATGAACAGAAAGCCGTTATCGTATTGCTGGCCTTATTAGCTTTGGGAGTGAAAAACATTCATCTGGGTCCTACCCTCCCCGCTTTCCTTTCTCCGAACGTAAAGAATGTGTTGATAGAACAATTCGGAATCGGTGGTATCAGTTCGGTAGATGAAGATATTATGAAATTTCTGTCATAACTAATAGAACCTGAATCTTACATAAAGGCGCGGACAATGCAATGTTTTTGTATCGTCCGCGCCTGAAATTTATAGTAGAATCAACTTATTCTTTCCGGTCAGTCATTTCTCGGCAAAATCAAATTAAGGAGTACGCCTACCAAAGCTGCCAGTCCGATACCGGATAAAGAAAATTCCCCCCAGGTAAAAACAGCTCCGCCGATACCGACAGTCAATGTTAAAGATACGATGATAATATTCCTTGTACGACTCAAGTCAATACAATTATTTACCAGATTGGCTATACCCGCACAGGCTATTGTACCGAAGAGTAAAAGCATAATTCCACCCAACACTGCACTCGGAATTGATTTCAACAATGCACTGATCTTACCTATAACAGAAAATAAGATAGCAGAAAACGCGGCAATCCGGATTACCTGCGGATTAGTGATCTTCGTCAGAGACATGGCACCCGTTACTTCGGAATAAGTAGTTACAGGAGGGCCGCCTACCAGTCCGGACAAAAAAACAAGCCAGACCGTCTCCCAATAAAGTACGATGCAGACCGGGGTCTTTCACAAAATCTTTTCCGGCAACAGTGTTGACCACATATACATCACCAATATGCTCTATCACCGGAGCAATCGCTACCGGAATCATAAACAGCACCGGTTCCCACGAAAACTTAGGGAAAACAAATTGAGGCAAACCAATCCATGCCGCATCTCTGACACCGGATAAATCTAAATCATAGAAAAGCCATGCGGCCAGATAACCTACTATAATCCCACAAAAGATAGGTATCAGTTTTAAAAGTCCTTTCGCTTTCATCGAAACAATAACCGCAGTAACCAACGACAACAAGGTCAGCACCCAGTTTTCTTTTGCCATATTCACACCGGTTCCCGCCAGAGACAGTCCAATCAGAATAATGACCGGACCTATGACAACCGGAGGAAACAATTTCTCAATTACCCTTATCCCCTGCCACTTGACAAGCGCACTCATTACAAAATAAACAAGCGCAACCCCTACCATGCCCGATAAAGTGCCGGGTAATCCGTAAAGTTCCGTCGCTTTTATGATAGGAGCAATAAAAGCAAAACTACTTCCCAAGAAAATAGGAACCTTCCCACGAGTGACAGCGTGAAAGATAAGAGTACCGATCCCGGCGGTAAATAAAGCAGTGGAAGGGTCGAGCCCGACCAATAACGGTACAAGAACCGTAGCTCCAAAGGCTACAAACAGGAATTGTACTCCCACTATCCCTTTCCTTAAAGGAGTAAGATTATTTGAATCCATAAGTATGATGTAGATTAATTGAGTGCAAAATTAATCTTTTTTAGACAATTTAACTACCTTTTTTTCACAAAAATACATCCAAAAAGCCCTTTAATTTGTTGTTAATAATGTGTAACTTCGCACGGTGAGAACGAATACGACAATTTTATAACTTAATAATATATTGCCTATGATATTTACAGCAGAAAACACCTTACTTATTGGTTCTATCTTACTTTTCGTCAGCATTGTTGTTGGAAAAACCGGATACCGCTTCGGAGTGCCCACTTTATTACTATTCCTTGTAGTAGGAATGCTATTCGGAAGTGACGGGCTCGGACTCCAATTCCATGACGCCAAAGATGCACAATTCATTGGTATGGTTGCATTAAGCATCATCTTGTTTTCGGGAGGTATGGATACGAAGTTCAAAGAAATCAAACCCATTTTAGGACCAGGTATCGTGCTTTCTACCGTCGGAGTTTTACTCACTGCCCTTTTCACCGGATTGTTTATCTGGTGGCTATCCGGCATGAGTTGGACAAATATTTATCTGCCTATCACGACTTCATTGTTATTGGCAGCTACTATGTCGTCTACCGACTCGGCCTCCGTATTCGCTATCCTGCGTTCGCAGAAAATGAATCTGAAACATAACCTCCGTCCCATGTTGGAATTGGAAAGTGGTAGTAATGACCCTATGGCGTATATGCTGACCATTGTGCTGATACAGTTTATCCAATCGGCAGGTATGGGAGTCGGTGCTATTGTCGGTTCATTTGTCATTCAGTTTATGGTAGGTGCAGGTGCCGGATATGTACTCGGAAAGCTGGCTATCCGTATGCTGAACAAACTCAATATTGACAACCAGGCATTGTATCCGATATTATTGCTGGCTTTTGTATTCTTCACCTTTTCTATCACCGACTTGCTGAAAGGTAACGGCTACCTTGCCGTATACATCGCAGGTATCATGGTAGGAAACAATAAAATCATGCACCGCAAGGACATCTACACATTTATGGACGGATTGACCTGGCTGTTCCAAATCATCATGTTCCTTTGCCTCGGACTTCTCGTCAATCCGCATGAAATGCTGGAAGTAGCAGTAGTAGCCTTGTTGATCGGTGTCTTTATGATTCTCATCGGGCGTCCGTTAAGCGTGTTCCTCTGCCTGCTCCCTTTCCGGAAGATTACCATGAAATCGCGGTTGTTCGTATCATGGGTAGGACTACGCGGTGCCGTACCTATCATCTTTGCCACCTATCCGGTAGTTGCAGGCGTGGAAGGTTCGAATATCATCTTTAATATCGTATTCTTCATTACCATTGTCTCGTTGGTTGTGCAGGGAACAACGATTTCTTTCGTTGCCCGCATGCTGAACCTCTCCAAACCACTGGAGAAAACAGGGAATGACTTTGGAGTGGAGCTCCCGGAAGAAATAGACTCCGACCTTAGCGACATGACCATTACCACGGAAATGCTGGAAGAAGCAGATACCTTGAAGGATATGAATCTTCCCAAAGGAACATTGGTTATGATAGTGAAACGCGGAGATGAGTTTTTAATTCCTAACGGAACACTGAAACTTCATGTAGGAGACAAGTTGCTCCTTATCTCCGAAAAATCAAAAGAGGAAGTGAACGAATCCGAATAAGGCGGGGGACGAAATATGTTCAAACATCCCCCGTTAATTAACCGTAAAACTTAATTGTAAAATTCGGTTTACATTAATGAAGTATTAATTTTGCGCAGTTTTAAACTAAATGTGCAAAAACGAATGGAACAAGAACATCAGTTCATCGACTATATTGAACAAAGCATTATCAAGAACTGGGATAAAGACTCTTTGACTGACTACAAAGGAATTACCCTCCAATATAAAGATGTGGCTCGTAAAATAGCTAAATTCCACATTGTTTTAGAAAGTGCCGGTATTCAGCCGGGAGACAAGATAGCAGTCTGCGGACGTAACAGTGCCCATTGGGCTGTCACTTTTCTGGCTACTATCACTTACGGAGCCGTAATTGTTCCTATTCTCCATGAATTTAAAGCGGATAATATCCATAATATTGTCAACCACTCCGAAGCCAAACTGCTTTTTGTCGGCGACCAGGCATGGGAAAACCTGAATGAAGACGCCATGCCCCTGTTGGAAGGAATCGCGTCACTCACCGATTTCTCATCATTGGTATCACGCAATGAAAAACTGACATATGCTTTCGAACACCGGAATGCGATATACGGTCAACGTTACCCGAAGAATTTCCGCCCGGAGCATATCTGTTACCGGAAAGACAGGCCCGAGGAACTGGCTATTATCAACTATACTTCAGGAACCACAGGCTATTCAAAAGGTGTCATGCTCCCCTATCGCAGTATCTGGTCGAATGTGGCCTATTGTTTTGAAATGCTTCCCGTCAAACCGGGCGACCATATCGTTTCCATGCTTCCTATGGGACACGTTTTCGGTATGGTATACGATTTCTTATATGGCTTCTCCGCAGGTGCGCATATCTATTTCCTGACACGTATGCCGTCTCCGAAAATCATCTCACAATCTTTCTCGGAGATTAAGCCCAGAGTTATCTCTTGCGTACCTTTGATTGTAGAAAAGATTATCAAGAAAGATATCCTCCCTAAAGTGGATAGCAAAATCGGAAAGTTATTGCTCAAAGTACCTATCGTCAATGACAAAATCAAATCGTTGGCCCGCCAGGCAGCTATGGAAATCTTTGGAGGTAATTTCGACGAAATCATTATCGGCGGCGCTCCTTTCAATGCCGAAGTAGAAGCTTTTCTCAAAAAGATAGGTTTCCCCTACACCATTGCTTACGGCATGACAGAATGTGGTCCGATTATCTGCTCCAGCCGTTGGGATACATTGAAACTTGCTTCCTGCGGAAAGGCCACCACGCGAATGGAAGTCCGCATTGATTCCCCGGATCCTAAAACTCATGCCGGAGAGATTGTTTGCAGGGGAGCGAATATGATGCTCGGATATTATAAGAATCCGGAAGCTACCGCACAAATCATTGATGTAAACGGGTGGTTGCATACAGGAGATCTGGGCGTTATGGATGAAGAAGGTTATGTAACTGTTCGCGGACGTAGCAAGAATATGCTTCTCACTTCCAGCGGACAGAATATCTATCCGGAAGAGATAGAAAGCAAACTGAATAATATGCCGTATGTGGCTGAATCATTAATCGTATTGCAACACGACAAACTGGTGGCGCTTATCTATCCGGATTTTGACGATGCATTTGCTCACGGATTGCAGCAAAACGATATCCAGAAAGCTATGGAAGTCAACCGTGTCGAACTGAATCAACAATTGCCTAACTACTGCCAGATCAGCAAGATTAAAATTCATTTCGAGGAATTTGAAAAGACAGCGAAGAAATCAATCAAACGTTTCATGTATCAGGAAGCAAAAGGATAAGATCTTTTTCGTATACAAAAGACAAGATAAATAAAAACGGTGAACAAACCCCTGTGCTTGTTCACCGTTTTTTCTAACCTAACCAACTTTATTTCCTTAATCTATCATCATTCAACAATCTTTTAACTTAAAACCAAACCTATCCCTAACACAATAAACCTCTATTAAATCTTAACCTATTTTTTCTTAAAGTTGTATGAACGAAATAGCCTGTCCTCCTCCGGCAGCCATACGTACAGTCAGCGTATTTTCAGCTGTGACAGTTTGTTCCGTAATCTGATAATCTGCCGGATTCGTTTTCCAGTCCGCCTTCTCACCGTCGGCATAGATAACAGCTTTATATTGTTTCCCCGGTTTCAGGAAGTCTAGTTTTATTTCCAGTGTACGGGGAGCCTCATTGGTAGCTGCTCCGAAGAAATAATTGTTTTTCGCTTTACGTACAACAGCTACAAACTCTCCCGGTTCTCCTGCCAATGCCTTGGATTCGTCACAATCCGGGTCGAAATCGCGGAAGAACCGGAAAGCAGGATGTCCTTCATAATGCTCAATCATATCAGAAGCCATTTGCAAGGGAGAATATAGAATCACCCAATTGGCAATCTGCTTCGCCAATGTTGTGTTGACACGGCTGTTCCCCTTATCCTGGTCATTCCATTTCCGACGACGGGGAGAGTCTTTGGTTTGCTGGAACAAAATATCAAAAGTTCCCGGAGTGTAGTCCATTGGACCGGACAGCAAGCGGGTAAACGGCAACATTACATGATGAGACGGCGGATTTCCTTCACTCCATGCATTCCATTCCATACCTCTGGCTCCTTCGCGCGTCATCATGTTAGGCCATGTACGGCGGATACCGGTATCCTTAATCGGTTCGTGTGCATCCAATGTCATTCTATGCTCCGCAGCTGTTTCCACTACCTTCTGATAATGGTTGACTCCATATTGTCCATGATGTGAAAGCCCGTTCGGGAAAGCTCCTGCATAACCTGTTTTCAGGATGTGGATGCTGTGGTCGGTATACCATTGCATTGCATGATCCATTTGCCGTTCATAGTTCGGGATATTTCCTCCTGTTTCATGGTGTCCAATGATTTCGATTCCTTTTTCCTTGGCATAACGTACTATTTCATCTATGTCAAAGTCAGCGTAAGGTTTCGTAAAATCAAAATTCTGCATACCGCCCCAACTTTCCCAACCTTCATTCCAGCCTTCAAACAATACCGCTTCTATATTATTGGCAGCAGCGAAGTCGATATATTTTTTGGCATTGACAGTGGTAGCACCGTGGCGTTCATCCATTTTCCAAGTCTCTACACCCAGATGCATTCCCCACCATACACCGATATATTTCAAAGGACGAATCCAATCAGTAGTTTCCAACACACAAGGGTCATTCAGGTTCAGGATCAGGGAAGAATTGATTAATCCGACAGCTTCCGGAGCAATCTGGATAGTACGCCAGGAAGTTGTAAAATGGTTGCTTTTGCGTACCTTGATACCGTCCGGCCAAGGAGTAAGTTCCGCCTTCAAAGTGTAATCTCCGATTTGTTTCAGCGTCATTTCGGAGAAATCATACAATGCCGCTTCATGGATACTTCCGTAAACACCATCCGCCGTCTTAAAGGTAAAAGGAGTATTGGCTGTCTCCACTTCGGAAATAGGCTGCTGCTTATAAAGCAATTTATAAGTCTCGGCACTCGCAGGAATCGACCATGAGGTACCGTCCTGACGGAAGTGGAAAGTAGTCAGTTCATCAGTTATCATCAGAGAATCCACATTGGGAACATTATATTCATAACGGAACCCTACTCCGTCATTGAAAACCCGGAAACGAAGGGTCAACTGCACCTGATCCTCATTAATCAGATTGACAGCCATTTCATTATAATGGTTCCGGTTGGTTTTATTTTCTCCCCACGGCTGCGTCCATGTTTCATCTTTGCTGTCGAATGTGGTTTTCTCTATCCGGAAGCCTCCTCCCAGAATAACACCGTTTCCCTCCACAAAACCCATTTTTGAATTTTCTATCAGCAATGAATCATTTACCGACACATTATAAAACGGAGTACCATTCTCATCTACCGTCAACGTCATCTTGATGTGACCGTCCGGTGATTTTACTTCTGTTTTCGGACTGCTACACGCACAACATCCCAGCATACACAGAAAAGCTACAACTAAATGCTTTACTTTCATAGTACAATTATCTGTTTATATATAATACAATCCATAAAGAAGAAACACTTAATTGTATGCGACTTTTCTTTATAAAGAAAGTCCGAATCTGATTTGCTTTGCAGGCAAACCTCAGATTCGGACTTTTATTTTCATTAAAACACCGGATGTTATCTATCAAACATCGCTCATCCGGCAATTATTATTTATGCAGAAGAACATCAGTACCCGGAACAATCTTTCCCATTGACCACACACAACGTACATTCAACTCCTTATCGAGAATCACAATATCTGCATCCAACCCTTTAGCCAATGCACCCTTCCGGTCACTGACTCCAATCAAACGGGCGGGAGTCTCGGAAGCCATGCGCACTGCATCCTCCAGAGGAATATTTGCTTTTTTTACCTATGTACGCACCAACACATCCATTGTAGCCAAACTACCGGCCAGCGCGGAATGGTCTGCCATTTTACACACTCCATCTTCAATAATATAACGTGGGTCAATCGGTTCATGTCCTTCGTAAGCAGCGTAAGCCAGCGCATCAGTCACCAGACACGTATTCTCCACTCCTTTCAGTTTATAAACCAGTTTCAGAATAGTGGCAGGCAAATGAATGCCGTCCGCAATAACTTCCACCGTCATTCCGTCTGTCAGATATACACTCTCCACCGTCCCTTCATATTTATATTCACGGCGTTTGTGGAAACCCGGCATTGCATTGTAAAAATGAGCAGCATGTGAGAATCCCACCGCATACGCCGCTTTAATCTCATCATATTCGGCTTCTGTATGTGTAACTGCCGTCATTATTCCCTTTGAACGGGTATATTTGGCGAAATCATGCGCTCCACGTAATTCCGGGCTGATATCCCAACGCTTGATACAAGTAGTATGCTCCAATAACGGAATATATTCATTCTCATCAGGAGTTTTCAGAAAACCTTCATACTGGCTTCCTGCCATTTTCGGATTCAAATAAGGTCCCTCAATATGCAGACCGAGAATTGGAGAATCCGGTTCCTGCATCAATCCCTCACACACATCGACAGCCTGATAAAGTTTTTCAAACGATGTGGATGACAAAGTAGGAAACATACTGGTGGCGCCATGCTTCAAATGCGCGGTAGTTGCCATACGGAATGCTTCTTCCGTAGCTTCGGTAAAATCATGTCCGCCGCCTCCGTGCGCGTGCATACTGACAAATCCCGGTACGATTGTCATTCCCCGGGCGTCAATAACCGTTGCACCGATAACTGCCAGGTCACTGTTGGTCACCTCTAATATTTTTCCGTCACAAATCAATACCGAACCGTCTTTCAGCCAGCCTTGCGGGGTAAGTATTCTACCGTTAATTATCTGAGTTAACATAGTCTTCTTTATTTATTAGATTTAAAACAGTTTATTGGTACCTTCCACTAATTGCCCCATTGCCCATACGGCTCTCACATTCAAGTCTCTGTCGAGGGCAATAATATCGGCATCCTTACCACGTTCAAGCGTTCCTTTGCGGTCAAGTACTCCCATTATGCGGGCAGGCGTTTCGGATACCATGCGTATCACATCCGCCAAAGGTATTTCTGCTTTCTGCACCATGGTACGAATCAAGCGGTCCATAGTAGCCACACTTCCTGCCAAAGCAGAACGGTCGGCCAGCTTGCATACTCCGTCTTCAATAATCACGCGCGGGTCAAAAGCAGTCTGGCTGTCACTGGCCGCACAAGCCAGTGCATCCGTTATCAGGCAGGTACGCTCCACTCCTTTTATCTTATAAACAAGACGCAGAATAGTAGGTGGTACATGAATACCGTCAGCCACCACTTCGACCGTCATGTCGTCAATCAGGTAAATACTTTCTACCGTACCTTCGTATTTATATTCTTTCCGTTTATGGAATCCCGGCATTGCATTATAGAAATGAGTAGCATGGGTATATCCGGCTTCATAGGCAGTCTGTATGTCCTCAAACTCCGCCTGCGTATGTCCTACGGAAGCCAACACTCCTTTCGCCGTGATGTATTTACCGAATTGCATGGCTCCCGGAAGCTCCGGCGCAGCATCCCAACGCTTGATACAACGAGTTTCCTCCAGTAACGGGATATATTCTTCCGGATCGGGGTTTTTGATATTTTCGGGAATCTGTCCGCCTGCCATAGCCATATTGAAATAATGTCCTTCCAGATGAAGTCCTAATACAGGGCTGTCCGGTTCCGCCATCATCTTCTCGGTAGTCTCTGCGGCTGCACGAATCATAGGAATGGTAGAAGAAGAAAGAGTGGGGAAAATACTGGTCGTACCATGCTGCATGTGAGCTTTGACAGCTACTCGGAAAGCTTCTTCCGTGCCTTCCATGAAGTCTCTTCCACCGCCGCCATGAACGTGGATTTCCACTCCTCCCGGAACGATATACATTCCTTTGGCGTCGATAAGTTTAGCTCCAATAATTGCAAGGTCACAATTGGTTACTTCCAGAATTTTGTTGTCGCGAATAAGCACTGATCCATCTTTCAGCCAACCTTGAGGCGTCAGGATGCGTGCATTAATGATTTGTGTTAACATATCGCTATTATTAAATTAATTATAGGCCTGTGTGAATCAATGACACTCTTTTTGGGGGAAGTACACTGATTTTTTCAATTGCAAAATTACGCTTTTCTATTCAATCTATCGATAAAATAGTCCGGTAAACTTCCAATATAATACAAAAAAAAGGTTGTCAATCTTATCGACTGACAACCTTGTTCTATTTGGAGCGGAAAACGAGACTCGAACTCGCGACCCTAACCTTGGCCATCTGGAATGCGGATTATCCGAATGTGTTTGAACGGAAGTATATGTTGCACGATAATCGGCCAATGGATGTGGAAGCCATGCGGCAGGCAGCACAGTATCTGTTGGGAAAGCATGATTTTGCGGCATTCTGCGGAAATGCAAAAATGAAAAAATCCACAGTGCGTACCATACATGAAATTGACATCAGACGGATCGGTGAAGAAATCCGTTTTACATATACCGGAAATGGATTTTTACAGAATATGATCCGTATCCTGACCGGAACCCTGGTCGATGTGGGATGCGGTGTCTATCCGCCGGAACAGGTGGCAGAAATTCTGGCATCAAAGATCCGGGCGGAGGCAGGTCCAACGATGCCGGCGCAGGGACTGACTTTATGGGAAGTAATATATTAACCAAGTGATGTTGGGGGCAAAAGATGCCATACGAATTGTTCTGTACTTCGTACTCCCGCAATTCTACCTGACATCACTAAATGAAAGAACGGAAACAGGAGTGACTACGTGAAAGAAAAATGGGTAGTTTCAGCGAAAAAAGCTGATTTTCAAGCAATCGGGCAGCATTTCGGCATCGACCCGGTATTAGCCAGGATCATGCGGAACCGGGATCTGACCGATCTGCAGGAAATGAATCTGTATCTTCATGGGACGAGAGCAGACCTGAACGATCCGCATTTGTTGAAAGATGCAGATCTGGCGGCGGAGATTCTGAGAGAAAAAATAAAAGAAAAGAAACGGATCCGGATCATTGGAGATTATGATATTGACGGAATCCAATCCACTTACATTTTGTACTGTGCCCTGAGGCGACTGGGGGCAGACGCAGATTTTGTGATTCCGGACCGGATTCTGGATGGATA
>ENA-OQJF01000156-OQJF01000156.1-human-gut-metagenome-genome-assembly--contig:-NODE-156-length-17976-cov-2.824752_pt1 | contig 17976 bp, 10 predicted proteins | sample MGYA00242595_ERZ504761 | MGnify/ENA primary metagenome ERZ504761 (study PRJEB26092, sample SAMD00036367) | human gut metagenome | host: Homo sapiens | study: EMG produced TPA metagenomics assembly of...
TTAGTTATCGCCGTGATGGAAGTTCTCGTTTGTCAAGGGATAATCGTTGGGGAAATTTTTGGTCAATATCCGGATCTTGGAGATTTATGCAAGAATCATTTTTAGAGTCTATAAAAAATGTAATAACAGATGGTAAACTCCGTTTGTCATATGGCGTAAATGGGACACAACCAAGTACTTTTTATAGTTATATGATCAATATGTATAGAGCCGGACAAATTTATAACGGCCAGTCAGGTATGGGAGTTATCGGTATTGGTAGTCCTGATTTGAAATGGGAAAAGAATAAAGCTTTTAATCTTGGGTTGGATTTAACCTTTTGGGATCGTTTAAGCCTTACTTTGGATTATTATACGCGTAAAACAAATGATTTGTTAATGAATAAACGGATTTCGTATGTTCCAGGCTATTATGATCCAATAAGTTTCGCCCCTACTACTTTGCAGAATGTAGGTTCATTAGAGAATAAAGGTGTTGAAATTAGTCTGTCATCAACAAATATGCAGACTCAGGACTTGATCTGGACAACTACTTTTAACATTGGACATAATAAGAATAAGCTGGTCAAACTGGATGGTATTCAGACAGATGAGATTGATGGCGCATTAATACATCGAGTAGGTGAACCATATTATTCTTACTACATGTTTGAATATGCAGGAGTTGATCCGAAAACCGGTAATGAGATGTATTATAAAAATGATGGAACCAATGAGACTACAACATTGACTTCTGAAGCGCAGAAAGTAATAGTCGGGCATCATGATCCGAAAGTAGAGGGAGGATTGACCAATTTCGTAAAATGGAAATTTATTGACCTTAATCTGACACTGACTTATTCATTAGGAGGGAAGGCAGTAGATTATGCAACTTGGCTACACGATAATGGCGGTACTTATACGTCTTATGGCGCAGTTCCTTCATACTATAAATTGGAAGATATGTGGAAACAGGAAGGTGACAATGCTAAATTACCGAAATTTAAATACGGTAATTCACGTGTACTGTCGTCACGTTGGTTGATGCCCACTGACTATCTCCGTCTGAAAAACCTGTCATTGGGTTTCTCTGCCCCCAAAGGCTTATTGTCTAAGATGGGTATCTCCAAAGCAAGGGTTTACTTCTCTGCTAACAATCTGCTGACTTGGAAATCAAAAGATTTGCTGGTTGATCCCGAAATGCCGGTAGATGGTTTATGTACTTTCGAAATGCCTGCATTAAGAACATATACATTTGGTCTCGAAATTGGTTTTTAATAATCTAAAAAGAAAATAAGTATGAAGAGTACAATATATAAAGCATTGATAGGTGCTACTTTAATCATCGGCCTATCTTCGTGTGTAAACAATTGGTTGGATGTAGAACCAGGCGATCAAGTCGAAGCAGATGAGGCTGTCACTACAAGTGCTGACCTTTCTTCTGTGCGCGCCGGTATGTATCAGATAATTAAAGGAACATCCGACTTTAAGGACTATTATGCTGCCCGTATGTTTTATTACGGTGAGGTACGAGGTGAAGATATGCAAACGGAAAAGTCCGGCAGCCGTTCTCAGCTATGTTATGATATGACCTATTCAACAGCTGATAATGCACCCAGTATCTGGCAAACACCTTATATTGTGATTGGACGCGCAAACCGAATTATTGAAGCTGCAGAAAGTGGAAAACTGACTGATAAAGAAGAGGCTGCGGATATTATTGCCCAATATGCAGCAGAAGCAAAAGTTGCTCGGGCTATGGCTCATTTTGATTTGGTACGTGTATACGGTAAAACATATACAGCCCCTGATGCTCCCAACTCTTTGGGTATTCCTGTGGTTACCACAGTATTAGGTTCAGATAGTAAGTTAATCAGAAATACAGTTTCTGAGGTCTACACACAAGTGATTAAAGATTTGAATGAAGCTATAAATTCTAAGGCGCTATCAGAATCTTCTACCCCGGGATATATTAATTTATGGGCAGCAAAGGCTTTATTATCAAGAGTATACTTAACTCAAGGTGATAATCAAAAATCATTGGATGTTGCTGAAGATATCATTAAAAATTCTCCTTATAAACTTTGGAAGAATGAAGAATATGTGGGTGCATGGAGTAAAATAAGTGGAGTTCATTCTAACGAGATGCTTTTTGAAATAGCTATCACCGGTTCCACAGACTGGACAGATCGTGAAGGTATTGCTTACTTATATAATGAAGATGGGTATGCAGACATAATTGCCACTAAAAAATTTCTCGATCTACTTAATGAAGATCCGGATGACGTACGTTTGGGTGTGTTTTTAGCTCCAACCACTAAAGATTTCAAGAAATTATATGGGACAAATACTGTATTTCTGAACAAATATCCAGCAGATGGACTGAGCGATTTACGTTATAATAATGTTCCGTTAGTCCGTTTGTCTGAGGTATATTTAAATGCAGCAGAGGCTGCTGCCAAGCTAGGGAATCAGAATGATAAAGCTGTAGAATATTTGGATGCAATTGTTAAACGGGCTAATCCGAATAAAACAGTAAAGGGTACAACCGTTACAGTAGATAGAGTTTTATTAGAGAGAAGGAAAGAATTAATAGGTGAAGGACATCGCTTTTTTTGATGCAATGCGTAATAATGAAACCGTTATTCGTTATACATCGAAAGAAGACCAAGGCTGGCAACAAGCATTGAAAGAGGAAGCACGTAGCTTTAATCGTGATTTCTACAAGACTTTATTACCAATTCCTCAAGATGAAATTGATGCAAATCCGTCAATGAAAGATCAGCAGAATACAGGATATTAATCAAGGGAAATATAATCTGTATTTACCATTTAATAATAAGACTACTATATCCAGTTTCAGATATAGTAGTCTTATTATTTATATCTATATGATTATGCTGGACAAAGTAAGAACAGAGCCTCTCAAATTAGAAGATATTTAAGAGAATATTCAACATGTATTTTGTGCAAAAATTGAAGAAAGGTAAAATTCTCTACAATTAGAAATTTTATCAGAAATATATACATGTAAAATTGAGATATTATCTGAAGAATAAAAATGGTAGATTTATTATTGAAATGAACAAACATTATAGCATTGAGCTTTAGACTGTTATCAAGGTATTGTGAGTACTATATAATGTATCATATGAAGTCTTTTAAAATTTTAGATTATATTATTTAATTGATTATCAGAATACTAACGCAAGATTTGTATATTTCTACCAAGTTCAATTATCGTTGATAACAATCACATTATAAAGAAGTTAGATCGTGTTACAGTTCTGCAAAGACTTTGCAGATTTCATATATTGGTATGCAGACCGCTGAGGTAGCAATTGCACCTAATATTAGAGTAATATTAAAAACAGACTCAAAAGCACTTGACGAGGTTGTGGTAGTTGCTTACGGAACACAAAGTGCTCGTACGGTGACCGCATCTGTATCTACTGTAAGAGCGGATGCTTTGAAAGATGTGCCAAGTGTAAGTTTTGATCAGATGCTTCAGGGACGTGCGTCAGGTGTTAGTATCACCACTCCGTCAGCAGGTGTAGGGCAGGCCCCGATTGTGCGGGTACGTGGTGTGAACTCGATTACTTCCGGTACTTCTCCTCTGTATGTTGTCGATGGAGTTCCTATCGAATCAGGTAATCTCTCTTATTTGGCTAATGCCAACGCACTGGCTGATATTAATCCGGCCGATATTGTATCTATGGATGTATTGAAGGATGCGGCGGCAGCTGCGTTGTATGGTTCGCGTGCTGCGAATGGAGTTATCTTGATTACCACTAAGCAAGGGCAAAGTGGTAAAGTCAAAGTAAGCTATGATGGTTTTGTCGGTTTCTCAAATGCAACCGATTTCTATGAAATGATGAATGCACAGGAATATGTCGACTTCAAGAATTTGGCCGTAAAGAACCGTTATGGGACAGATGAATTGTCACTGACTACCGGCTATGTTTCTCCTTATGGTAACAAAGCGTTTAACATGATGAAAGATGCCAATGGTAACTATGTAGATACTGACTGGAAAGATGCTGCCTTCCAAAACGGATTGTCACAGAGTCACTCTGTTGCTGTAAGTGGCGGATCGGATAAAGTGCGGTATTATCTGTCCGGTAACTATACAACGCAAGAAGGTATTGTGAAAGGTGATAAATATGACCGTTTGGGAGTAAAGGCTAATATTAACGTGCAGGCAACCGACTGGTTGAAGGTTGGAATGAATACCAACGTGACAACCGGAACGACATCTTACGTAGATGCTGCCCGTAGAGGTTCCAACTTTGCGGTAGGAGGATTTCCGCGTCTGGCATTGATCAATGCGCCTAACTTGCCGATGTATAATGAAGATGGTACTCCCTACTATCTGGCTCAAGGTTTGGGTTATGGAGGGAATACGGTATTCAGTACATTCTCTAATCCGGCTGCCATTTTGTCTTTGGGCAATGGATTGAGTTCTGACGTAACCCGTTTCATCGGAGTATTTTATGCCGAAGCAACTCCGTTGAAGGGGCTGTCATTGAAGACTCAGTATGGTGTGGACTATGCACGTATTGAGGAACAGCGTTTCTGGTCTCCGCTGCATGGTGATGGAGTAAATAGCAAAGGTCTGGCAAATGCCTATAATACCAAGAACAACAGATGGACTTGGACTAATACGGCAACTTATAATTTCTCTTTAGGACAGAATAACTTTAATTTGCTGGCCGGTACGGAAGCGTCTGAAAGAAATAACTCTCGTTGGACCGCACAGCGTAAAGATTTACAGGATGATAAATTTGTTGTATTCCAAGGTCCTTTTGGTTCGGCAACTGCCGGTGGTAGCTTGTCCAACAATACCATGGTCTCTTATTTCGGACGTATCAACTATGATTATGCTTCTAAATACATTGTATCTCTTAACTACCGTCGCGATGGTTATTCCGCTTTGAGTGAGAAGAATCGTTGGGGTAATTTCGGAGGTGTTTCCGCTGCATGGCGCGTATCCGAGGAAGGGTTCTTCAAACCCCTGCGTAATGTAGTCGACGACTTGAAGATAAAGGGAAGCTATGGTGTGGTTGGTAACACTGATATTTACGATTATGCTTCGAAATCATTCTATTCAAGCTACAACTATGGTATAAACGGTACTTATGGCCTGGCTCAGATTGCCGATCCGAACCTGAAATGGGAATCTTCGGAAAAATATAGTATTGGTTTCAATGCACGATTGCTGGATAGAATCAGTGTGGACTTTGACTACTATTATACGAAGTCTTCCGATTTGATTCTGGATGTACCTCAATCACCGTCCAAAGGTATTCCGGGCAATATCATTACTACCAATGCCGGAAAGATGAAGAATAGCGGTATTGAACTGACCGTCTCGGCCGATGTGATAAGAAACAGTCAGTTTACATGGGAAACCAGCTTTAACATTACGACTAACAAGAACAAGGTGATCTCACTGGCTGACGGTGTAGAGAATATTCTGAAAGGGGATAATGGCGGTTTAGAGATTACGAATATCACTGTACCGGGAAAATCTATCGGACGTCTGTATCTCTACCCAACTGCCGGAGTAGATCCCAAGTCGGGGCGTAGGGTATTTATTACTCCAGAAGGTGACAGAACCTTACTGATGTTTGAAAAAGGGGGTGGTTCTATGAAGATGGAACAGAATATGCCGGTGAATTTGAACCTGTTGATTGTGGAAATACACTTCCTACCTGGTACGGTGGCTGGACCAATAACTTCAAGTATAAAGGTTTCGACCTTTCTCTGTTTTTCCAATTCTCGGGAGGTAATAAGATTTATAACGGAACCAAAGCCAGTGTGAGCGATATGCGTTACTGGAACAACTCTAAAGATGTATATAAGAAGTACTGGACTCCGGAACGCACACATGCAGAGTATCCTATGCCGATATACGGTGATAATTACTCTAATGGTTCGGCATTGCCTATCAGCGACTTAGTGGAAAGAGGAGATTATTTACGTTTGAAGAATGTGTCACTGGGCTATACATTCAATACAAAGAACTGGTCGAAAGCTGTGGGAATCTCTGCACTTCGTCTTTACGTCCAGGCTCAGAACCTGTTCGTGATTACAGGTTATAGCGGTATGGATCCGGAGACACTAACCAACGTAGAGAGTGCGACTTTGTCAGGTGGTACGGATAAGAATACGTTGCCTCAGGCACGTACGTATACAATCGGTGTGAATCTGACATTCTAATATGGTTTTATAGTAACAGATAAAAGAAACTACAATGAAAAAGATAATTTTATTTTCGACATTATGTGCTTCTCTCTTTTTAGGTAGTTGCAGCAGCAGCTTCCTCGATCAGGAGCCTCCATTATATGTAAACGAGAACGATATTTTCACAAGTCCTACCCGAATCGAGGCAACTCTGAACGGCTTGTATGCTGCAATCAAGAACACAGGGACTAAGTCCTTGATGGGAGGTAAGTCCTATCTGGTGTTTGACAACAGGGGAGATGATGTTATTAATATCTCGAACAACCTGGTGACTTTGTTCAATACCTACAACATGAATGTAGGCATTACGGATGCCGAGAATGCCGACACTTGGACATACGCTTATCTGGCCATTAATAAAGTAAATACTTTCCTTCAGTCTCTTGAAGGTGCCAGGGAAGTTGCCGGTGAGAATTATGACCGCTATGTGCAGGAAGCTAAGTTTGTCAGGGCTTTGGCATACTACTATCTGAATAATTTGTATCCGACTCCGTATTCTGTGAATCCCGATGCAAAATCTGTTCCGTTGCGTCTTACTGCCGAAGCCGGAACTGAAAACAACAATATGCCCCGCTCTACGGTAAAGCAGATTTATGAACACATTCTGTCTGACTTGGAGAACATTTCGGCATTGGATACTGAAGTGAATACTTATACAGGGGTCACACATGCTACTCAGGCTGCTGCCAACATGCTTAAGATGAGAGTTTATATGGCAATGAACGAATGGGACAAAGCCATTGCAGCCGGAGAATTGGTGACCGGATATAGTTTGCCGGAAGACGTAACATTGATTTATAAGGCTCCGTACTTCAGTCAGGAGAGCATCTTCTCTTTGCCAATGGCAGACACTAATATCCCGAACACTCAGCAGTCATTGGCAGAATATTATTATGATGGCAAGATTATGCTGATCGATACAAAGAGCGGGATTATGTCAAAACCTGATTATTCGTTGGCTACCGATAAGCGTATCATAGCCTTTAAGGGAGAGAAAGACTTGTTGATGAAGTTTACGGATGCAAAAACTAAATTACAGTGGGTACCCATCTTCCGTTATGCCGAAACATTGCTGGATCTTGCCGAGTGTTATGCAAACAAAGCCGGGGGCGAAGCTACGGCCAAAAGCCTGTTGAAACAAGTCAGAGGCCGCTCGGTGGATGCGGCTACCGATCCGTTGAACATCGATAATCTGTCGGGTGATGCACTGAAAGAGGCAATTTACAATGAGAAGCGCCTTGAATTCATTGGTGAGGGTATTCGTGGTATCGACATTATGAGACGTGGTGAACACTTCATTAAAGTGGGCGAGAATGAGACGATCAATGTCGGTCCGTCCGATGAAAAATATACTTGGCCCATACCTCAGGTTGAGTTGTTGCTCAATAAAGATATTAATAAATAAATAGTCAATAAATAATAAAGAATCGCTCAGGTAGAAACACTTGGGCGATTTTTCTTTTAGTATGTTACGAAAATAGCTATATTTGTCGCCATATTATAATAAGGTATAAAGTAGAATGAAAGAATTTGTAATATCCGAAGCCAAAGTCGAAACAGCTGTTCTGGTGGGTCTCATTACGCAGACGCAAGATGAACGCAAGACTAACGAGTATCTCGACGAACTGGCATTTCTGGCTGAGACAGCCGGGGCGGAAGTAGTGAAAAGGTTTACGCAGAAGTTGCCGACGGCTAACTCAGTGACTTATGTAGGGAAAGGAAAACTGGAAGAAATAAAAGAATATATAAGGATAGAGGCTGAAGAAGACCGGGAAGTGGGAATGGTCATTTTTGATGACGAACTTTCAGCCAAGCAGATACGTAACATCGAAGCGGAACTGAAGGTGAAGATACTGGACCGTACTTCGCTGATTCTCGATATATTTGCCATGCGTGCCCAGACTGCCAACGCTAAAACTCAGGTGGAGCTGGCTCAGTATAAATATATGTTGCCCCGTCTGCAACGCCTTTGGACTCACCTTGAGCGTCAGGGTGGTGGTTCCGGAAGTGGTAAAGGCGGTTCGGTAGGACTTCGCGGTCCGGGTGAGACCCAGTTGGAGATGGACCGCCGTATCATCCTGAACCGTATGTCACTGCTTAAAGAACGCCTTGCTGAAATAGATAAACAGAAGTCTACTCAGCGCAAGAACCGCGGGCGTATGATCCGTGTAGCCTTGGTGGGTTACACCAACGTTGGCAAATCGACCATGATGAACCTGTTGGCCAAGAGTGAAGTCTTTGCGGAGAACAAGCTGTTTGCCACACTCGATACGACGGTGCGCAAGGTGATTATCGATAATCTGCCTTTCTTGCTCTCCGATACCGTCGGGTTTATCCGTAAGTTACCTACTGACTTGGTAGATTCCTTTAAGTCGACCCTCGATGAAGTACGTGAGGCCGACTTGTTGGTTCATGTAGTAGATATTTCGCATCCCGGATTTGAAGAACAGATTGAGGTGGTGAACAAAACGCTGGCCGATATCGGAGGAGGCGGGAAACCGATGATTTTAATATTCAATAAGATAGATGCCTATACTTATGTAGAAAAGGCGCTGGACGACCTTACCCCCAAAACAAAGGAAAACTTGACACTCGAAGAACTGATGAAAACGTGGATGGCCAAGATGGAGGACAATTGCCTGTTCATCTCCGCCCGTGAGAAAATCAATATAGACGAACTGAAGAGTGTGGTTTATCAGCGAGTGAAAGAATTGCACGTACAGAAGTATCCCTATAATGACTTTCTTTATCAGACCTACGAAGAAGAAAGAGTAATTTGTAGTTTGTAACAAGAGGAGTATGGGAAAGACTTACCGTAGACTGACTGAAGATGAAGTGCTTCAGTTGAAGAGCCAGTCGTGTCTGGCCGATGACTGGAATAAGGTTGCAGTAGCCGAAGAGTTCACAACCGAATTTGTACATCACACCCGTTTCTCGGGTGAGGTGAAACTGGGAGTGTTCCATTCGGATTTTATCCTGCCGGGTGGAATCAAAAAACATTCCGGCCTGAGACATGTCACCCTGCATAATGTGACTGTTGGTGATAATTGCTGTATCGAGAACATCCAGAACTACATTGCCAACTATGAGATAGGAAACAATACTTTCATTGAGAATGTAGATATCATCCTGGTGGACGGCTTGACTCAGTTTGGCAACGGAGTAGAAACTGCCGTACTGAACGAGACGGGAGGTCGTGAAGTGCTGATCAACGACAAACTCTCTGCCCATCAAGCCTATATCCTGGCTCTTTACCGGCATCGTCCGGAACTGATCAGCCGGATGAAAGAGATTACAGACTATTATTCCAATAAACACGCTTCCGCGGTGGGAACCATCGGCAACCATGTGATGATTCTCAATACCGGTTCTATCAAGAATGTGCGTATCGGGGATTTCTGCCGGATCTGCGGGACGTGCCGTCTGTACAATGGGAGCATCAACAGTAACGAGTCTGCCCCGGTGCATATCGGACACGGCGTTATTTGCGATGATTTTATAATTTCCTCCGGTTCCCATGTCGACGACGGGGCCATGCTGACCCGTTGTTTTGTGGGACAAGCCTGTCAGTTGGGGCACAATTATTCCGCTTCCGACTCGCTGTTCTTCAGCAATTGCCAGGGAGAGAACGGCGAAGCATGTGCTATTTTTGCCGGGCCGTACACCGTCACCCATCATAAATCGACCTTACTGATAGCCGGTATGTTCTCGTTTATGAATGCCGGTTCGGGATCGAATCAGAGCAATCACATGTATAAACTGGGACCGATTCATCAAGGAACGTTGGAAAGGGGAGCTAAGACTACTTCCGATTCATACATCTTATGGCCGGCCCGTGTAGGCGCTTTTTCGCTGGTGATGGGGCGTCATGTGAACCATGCCGATACATCGAACCTGCCTTTCTCCTACCTGATTGAGCAACAGAATACCACGTATCTGGTGCCGGGAGTCAACCTGCGTAGTGTGGGTACAATCCGTGATGCCCAAAAGTGGCCGAAACGTGACAAACGTACAGACCCGAACCGTCTGGATTATATCAACTATAACCTTCTCAGTCCGTATACCATTCAGAAGATGTTTAAGGGACGCTCTATCCTGAAAGAGTTGAAGAGGGTGTCGGGCGAGACTTCGGAAATCTACTCTTATCAGAGTGCCAAAATTAAAAACTCCTCGTTGAATAGCGGCATACGCTATTACGAGATAGCTATCCATAAGTTTCTTGGCAACTCCATCATCAAGCGTCTTGAAGGGATCAACTTTAAAGATAATGAAGAGATACGCCGGCGTCTGAAGCCGGATACGGAAATCGGGGTAGGCGAATGGGTAGATATTGCCGGTTTGATTGCTCCCAAAAGTGAAGTGGAGAAGCTGATAGACGGCATTGAAAGCGGTGAGATTAACCGTCTGAAGAGTATGAATGCCTGTTTTGCCGCTATGCACGATAATTACTATACTTACGAATGGACATGGGCTTACCATAAGATACAGGAATTTTATGGCTTGAATCCCGAAACCATTACAGCAAAAGATATCATCGCCATCGTTCGCGCCTGGCGTGAAGCGGTGGTAGGACTTGACCGCATGGTATACGATGATGCGCGCAAAGAGTTCTCACTTTCGTCTATGACGGGCTTTGGTGCCGACGGTTCACGTGACGAAATGAAGCTCGACTTCGGTCAGGTTCGCGGCGATTTTGAGAGTAATCCGTTTGTTACCGCCGTGCTGAAGCATATTGATGATAAGACCGCTTTGGGAGAAGAACTGATTAACCGCATCGGGCAATTGGCGTGAGAGAGGGTACGAGTTATATAATATTTACTATGAAAATACATATCTTATTTGGAATGATCGGGTTCATTCTGCTGTCCGGTTGTAACCGGGCAGCAGAAAAGAACCCTCGTTTTTATGATGCCGGCGTTTCCAGGGAACTAGCCGGGCACCGCAAGGCCCAGATTAAGAATCTGAAGTATGAACTTAGTTTCAATATCCCGCGACAGAAAGAGGCTGCCATTGAGGGCGATATTACCTTGCGCTTTGATTTGGCTTCCCGACAGGAAGTCCTGATAGACTTTCGGGAAGAGCGTGAGAAGATCAAAGAGGTTATAGCTAACGGAGTGCCGGTGGACAAGGTGCGTTTTGAGAATGAGCACATCATTCTGCCTGCTTCGTCGACAGTGGAAGGAGCGAATGGAATACGGATTCGTTTCACCGCCGGCAATCAGTCACTGAACCGGAACGACGAATACCTCTACACATTGCTGGTTCCCGACCGTGCCCGTACCGTATTCCCCTGTTTTGAGCAGCCCAATTTGAAGGCGGAGTTCACTTTACAGCTTGAACTTCCCGCAGACTGGAAAGCTGTTTCTAATACATACATCCGGAGTGAGACGGTAACCGACGATCGTAAGACCGTCTGTTTTGCACCGACCGAACCTCTTAGTACGTACCTGTTCTCGTTTGTAGCCGGAAAGTTGGAGCGTCGGGAGTATACCCGGGACGGACGTACCATCGCTGCTTATTACCGGGAGACCGATCCTAAGAAAGTAGCTCAGTTGGATATTGTCTTCGGGCAGGTGATGGCATCGCTCCATTGGCTTGAAGAGTATACCGGCATTGCATATCCGTTTGCCAAGTACGATTTTATTGTTCTACCCGGTTTTCAGTTTGGCGGGATGGAACATACAGGGGCTACCTTATATAATGATAACGGGATTTTCCTGAGTGAACACCCTACACCGGACGAGGAGTTGAATCGGGCTGAGCTGATTGCCCATGAAACGTCGCACATGTGGTTTGGCGATTTGGTTACCATGGATTGGTTTGACGATGTATGGACTAAAGAAGTTTTTGCCAACTATTTTGCAGCCCGGATTGTCGAACCCCTATTTCCGGAGATCAATCACACCCAGAATAAACTCAAGACCTTTACGGCAGCTTCACTTTCCGAGGATCGTACTATGGGGACGAATGCCATCCGCCAACCGCTTGATAACTTGCGTAATGCCGGATTGATCTATGGGCAGATCATCTATAACAAGGCTCCCGTGATGATGGAAAAACTGGTCGACAAGATGGGGGAAGCCAATTTCCGGAGTGGTATACAGGAGTACCTGAAGACCTACTCGTACGGTAATGCCACCTGGGACGACCTGATCCGTATTCTGGACAGTAAGACGACCGAGGACCTGGCCGCCTTCAGTGATGTATGGGTGAACCGGAAAGGGATGCCCACGTTAACTTTCCAGACAGACGGGCAAGAACTGGAAATTCGCCAGCATGATCCCTACAACCGGGGATTGCTCTGGCCGCAACGTTTTGCCGTCACTCTTTGCGGAGAGCGCGATTCGGTGATCCGGGTGAATATGACAGATACCCTGTTCCGGATGCAACTTCCGTTTGTGCCTTCGCGCGTATTGCCCAATACCGATGGCAGAGGCTATGGGGTATTTGTGCCCGACGAGTCTGCTCTGCATTGGCTGGCGGCACATTGGTGGGAGATAGAAGATGATACGGCTCGCCAATCGCTGCTGATGGTGCTCTATGAAAATTATCTGGCCAAACACATCTCGGCGGACGACTGGGTCAACAGCCTGATAACAGGGCTTCCGGCCGAGAAGAACGCTTTGGTGGCTTCTACAGCCAGTGGTTATCTGGCGAATGTCATGCGGGAGATAGCTCCGGCAAACCGGGCAGAAGTAGAAACCCGCATTTATACGATGACACAGAATCATCCGTTGCCTTCGTGCCGGATACAATTGATGCGCCTTTTCATGCAGAATGCCATTTCCGAACCGATGGTGAAGAAGCTCTACATTTTGTGGCAACAGCAGTCCGACAAACATCTGAACCGACAGGATTATACAACTTTAGCCTACGAACTGGCCATTCGCATGCCTTTGGAGAGCGAACAGATACTCCGCACACAGCGGGCACGTATTGACGATCCGGATCGTTTGCGGCAGTTCGACTTTATCTCACGGGCAGCCGTATCCGACACTGCGCGGCTCGATACTCTGTTCAACAGCCTGCTGGCGGCAGAAAACCGCCGGATAGAGCCTTGGACGACTGCTGTCATTCGATACCTGAACCATCCGTTGCGTGAGGATCAGTCGGTGAAGTACATTCGTCCGGGACTGGAGGTGCTGGAAGAGGTACAACGCACCGGAGATATTTTCTTTCCCAAAAAATTGGGCGGCAGCTTTGCTGGGCAATCATCTCAGTTCATCGGCTTACGAAGAAGTGGTACGCTTCCTGAACGAGCGTCCCGATTATTCACCGCTTTTGAAGAACAAGATATTGCAGGCAGCCTATCCGTTGTACCGGGCAAACAATTAAAATAATCACCGGAATGCTTGGCTTTGCCGTTCCGATGTTGTATCTTTGCTAACAGATTCATGATTTAGATTCAAATTAGAATGCCATAGAAGAGGAAGCCCGCGAAGCTTCCTCTTTTTTTGTATCCCTGCCTTCCGGTGTCTCCAACCCTGTGGCTTTCCAACCCTTCAAGACGGTTGCTTCGTGCTCCGGAGAGCCTTGCTTCGCCCCAAACAGACACTGGCATTTGCCCGAACAGACACCGGCATCTTGCAGAAGAGAGGCTCTCTTCCGGAATGGCTCCCGCTTTTCTGTGGAAACGCCTTCCGAACGTTAATAATAAGTAAATCCGCTCTTGACAAAATCTGCCACTTTATTCATACTTTGGAAAACTATTCTTACCTTTGCCTCACTAACTAACATTACGTAATAAAATTAAGAGATATGGCAACACCTCCGTTTAAGTATCAACCTATGTTCGAACATGGGGAAGATAAAACCGAGTATTATCTGCTTACCAAAGACTATGTGTCAGTAAGCGAGTTCGAAGGAACACCTGTGCTGAAAGTACAGAAAGAAGGTCTGACAGCGATGGCTAATACTGCTTTCCGCGACGTATCTTTCATGCTTCGCCGTGCGCACAACGAGCAGGTAGCGAAGATTCTGAGCGACCCGGAAGCAAGTGAAAACGACAAATACGTGGCATTGACTTTCCTGCGCAACGCTGAAGTGGCTGCCAAAGGTATACTTCCTTTCTGCCAGGATACCGGTACGGCTATCATCCACGGTGAAAAAGGACAGCAGGTATGGACAGGCTATTGCGATGAAGAAGCTTTGTCATTGGGTGTTTACAAGACAATATACGGAAGAAAACCTGCGTTATTCACAGAATGCTCCGCTCAACATGTACGACGAGGTGAACACGAAGTGCAATCTGCCGGCCCAGATCGATATCGAGGCTACGGAAGGCATGGAGTACAAATTCCTGTGTGTGACCAAGGGTGGTGGTTCTGCCAATAAGACTTATCTGTATCAGGAGACAAAAGCGATTCTGAATCCGGGCACTCTGGTTCCGTTCCTGGTTGAGAAGATGAAGACACTGGGTACAGCGGCTTGTCCTCCTTATCATATTGCATTCGTTATCGGCGGTACTTCGGCTGAGAAGAATCTGCTGACTGTGAAACTGGCTTCTACCCACTATTACGACGAGTTGCCGACTACCGGTAATGAGTATGGTCGTGCTTTCCGCGACGTAGAACTGGAGAAAGAGGTACTTGCCGAAGCCCAAAAGATCGGTTTGGGAGCACAGTTTGGCGGTAAATATCTGGCACACGATGTACGTATCATCCGTCTGCCCCGTCACGGAGCTTCTTGTCCGGTGGGCTTGGGTGTATCTTGTTCTGCCGACCGTAACATCAAATGTAAGATCAATAAAGACGGTATCTGGATTGAAAAACTCGATTCTAATCCGGGCAGTCTGATTCCCGCAGAACTGCGTGGCGCAGGTGAAGGCGATGTAGTGAAGATCGACCTGAATCAGCCGATGGCGGATATCCTGAAGGAACTGACTAAATATCCGGTAGCTACACGTCTGTCACTCAACGGTACGATCATCGTAGGCCGTGATATCGCTCACGCTAAACTGAAAGAACGTCTGGATCGCGGCGAAGATCTGCCCCAATATATCAAAGACCATCCGATTTATTATGCCGGTCCGGCTAAAACTCCTGCCGGCATGGCTTGCGGTTCGATGGGACCGACTACTGCCGGACGTATGGACCCCTATGTGGACTTGTTCCAGAGCCATGGCGGCAGCATGATTATGTTGGCAAAAGGTAACCGTAGCCAGCAGGTGACCGATGCTTGTAAGAAGTATGGCGGTTTCTACCTCGGTTCAATCGGTGGTCCGGCTGCTATCCTTGCCCAGAACAATATCAAGAGCATCGAATGCGTAGAATATCCGGAATTGGGTATGGAAGCTATCTGGAAGATCGAAGTAGAGGACTTCCCCGCTATTTATTCTTGTAGATGACAAGGGTAACGACTTCTTTAAGCAGATAAAACCCCGTTGCGGTTCTTGCAGCAACAAATAAGAAATGGGTAAGTGACTATTAATAATAGTTGTTTATCATTTTAACTCGAGTGAGAGGCGTCTGTATGCTGTGTTATACAGATGCCTTTCTCATTATAAATACCTTGATCATTATCAGTAAAACGAATCACCGATGGAACTACAAAAGAATCCTCAACACATTGTCTGGCTGGACGTTGTCCGCTTCGTAGCCATGTTTACCGTTGTCTGTTGTCACTGCACAGACCCTTTTAACTTTTATCCGGGCACAGCGCCCAATATTGGCGAAATAAAACTCTGGGGTGCCATCTACGGAGCCTTGCTTCGTCCCTGCGTCCCCCTGTTCGTGATGATTACCGGAGCACTGCTTCTTCCGGTGCGCGGCGAGATCTCTGTCTTTTATAAGAAACGCATTCCGCGCGTCCTGTGGCCGTTTCTGATCTGGTCCGTTATCTACAATCTGTTTCCCTGGATCACCGGAGTGTTGGGCATCAAGCCGGAAGTCATTCTCGACTTTTTCCCTTATTCGGGCGAGGAAGTGATGCGTCAGTCGCTGCCTGTCTCTTTGGACTACATTGCTCAGATTCCTTTTAATTTCTCCATAGTAGATGTACACATGTGGTATATTTACCTGCTGATCGGTCTGTATCTTTACCTCCCCGTCTTTTCTGCCTGGGTGGAGAAAGCATCCGATAAGGCGAAGCTGTGGTTTCTCGGTGCATGGGCTGTCACTCTGTTGTTGCCATACTACAACCAGTTTGTGGCACAATACCTTTGGGGAACCTGTTCATGGAATGCGTTCGGCATGCTTTATTACTTTGCCGGTTTCAATGGCTATCTGTTGTTGGGACACTATCTGCGCAACCTTGACTGGTCTTTGGGTAAGATCCTGGCAATCGGTCTGCCGATGTTTGTAATAGGATATGCCGTTACCTTCTTTGGCTTCCGCTACATCACGGCTTTGCCGGAGTTTAGCGACGAGATGCTCGAACTCTTCTTCACTTATTGTTCCCTGAATGTAGTGATGATGACCATTCCCGTGTTTATGCTTTGCAAGAAGGTGAATTTCCGTTCGGAGGGGATCAGGAAGGCACTTGCCAACCTCACTTTGTGTGGTTTCGGCATCTATATGATACACTATTTCTTTACCGGCCCTTCCGTACTGTTGGTACGTGCGTTAGGTGTACCTCTGGGCATTCAGATACCGGTGGCGTCTGTTTTTGCCTTCGGTGCTTCGTGGCTGATTGTGTGGACTGTCTATCGTGTGCTGGGCAAGAAGGCGAAATGGATTATGGGATAAAACTGTAATTAAAGCATATTATTTATGAATCGTAAATCAATACTATTAACAATTTTACTTTGTGTCGCTTCTTGGGCAATGGCTTCTCCGGTAACCGGATTGTTGGAGCGCATTGACAAAGGAGCTTCGAAGAAGTTTATTATCGAGCAGGTGAAGTCCGATGCCGACTTCTTTGAACTCGACCAGAAAGGTGATAAAGTCGTTATTCGTGGAAATAACTATGTAAGCATTGCCACCGGGCTGAATTGGTATCTGAAGTATTACGCAGGTATCCATCTTTCATGGAACGGAATGCAGGCGAAACTGCCGGCTGTACTTCCGCCGGTGACAAAGAAAGAACGCAGGGAAACAACATTGCCCTATCGCTACGACCTGAATTATTGTACTTTCTCTTACTCTATGGCTTTCTGGGATTGGAACCGATGGGAGAAAGAGATTGACTGGATGGCTCTGCACGGCATCAATATTCCTTTGGCGGTGACCGGAGCTGAGGCTGTGTGGCACAATGTGCTTGATAAGTTGGGATATACCAAGACAGAGATCAATGAATTCATTTCGGGTCCGGGATTTTTTGCCTGGTGGCTGATGAATAACTTGGAAGGTTGGGGTGGTCCCAATCCCGACAGCTGGTATACCCGGCAGATTGCTTTGCAAAAAAAGATCCTGAAGCGTATGCGCGAATACGGTATAGAGCCGGTGCTTCCGGGCTATTGCGGCATGGTACCTCATAATGCGAAAGAGAAACTCGGCCTGAACGTATCCGATCCGGGAACATGGTGCGGCTACCGTCGTCCGGCGTTCCTGCAACCGAGTGATCCGCGTTTCGAGGAGATTTCTTCTCTTTACTACAAAGAACTTGAGAAACTGTACGGCAAAGCTAACTTTTACTCCATGGACCCCTTTCACGAAGGGGGAAACACTGCAGGTGTCGACCTCGATGCAGCCGGTAAGGCAGTGATGAAAGCTATGAAGAAGGCCAACCCGAAGGCTGTCTGGGTGGCTCAGGCCTGGCAGGCAAATCCGCGTCCCAAGATGATTGAGAACCTGAAAGCTGGAGATTTGCTGAT
>ENA-OQJF01000157-OQJF01000157.1-human-gut-metagenome-genome-assembly--contig:-NODE-157-length-17791-cov-2.631454_pt1 | contig 17791 bp, 15 predicted proteins | sample MGYA00242595_ERZ504761 | MGnify/ENA primary metagenome ERZ504761 (study PRJEB26092, sample SAMD00036367) | human gut metagenome | host: Homo sapiens | study: EMG produced TPA metagenomics assembly of...
GGCCGACTGGTTCCATTGGTCTGGTATAACTCCTGCCATCTCAGACAAAGCAGCCGAATTGACCCGGCTTGCTTGTGAGGCTGCCAAGCGTCATGGAGTGACGGTGTCGGTCGACCTGAACTTTCGTAAAAAACTATGGACGAAGGAGAAGGCGCAGTCCATCATGAAACCTTTGATGAAGTATGTAGACGTATGTATTGGTAATGAGGAGGATGCGGAACTCTGTTTGGGATTTAAACCTGATGCGGATGTGGAAGGCGGACATACAGATGCAGAGGGCTATAAGGGAATTTTTCGGCAGATGATGGATGAGTTTGGGTTCAGCTATGTGATCTCGACGTTGCGAGAATCTTTCTCTGCATCACATAATGGTTGGAAAGCCATGATTTATAATGGTGAGGAATTCTATGTTTCCAGACATTACGATATCGATCCGATTATTGACCGTGTGGGAGGGGGGGATTCTTTCTCCGGTGGTGTCATACACGGCCTGCTTACAAAGCGAACCCAGGGTGAGGCTCTTGAGTTTGCAGTGGCAGCATCGGCATTGAAGCATACCATTAATGGTGACTTCAATCTTGTTTCTGTGGCGGAGGTCGAAGCACTTGTCGGAGGAGATGCGAGCGGACGTGTACAAAGATAATCGTGGGTGATAGTGGGTTGTCAATCTTTAAATCGTATATATTCTTATGGCTAAATTTGATAAAATAGCTGTCTTGAACAAAATAGGTTCGACAGGTATGGTTCCTGTATTTTATCACGAAGATGTGGAAATAGCGAAGAAAGTGGTAAAAGCTTGTTATGAAGGTGGAGTTCGTGCTTTTGAGTTTACCAATCGGGGGGACTTTGCCCAGGAAGTATTTGCCGGGCTTGTAAAATTTGCTGTCCGTGAATGCCCGGAGATGGCTATGGGAGTCGGATCAGTGGTTGATCCGGCTACTGCGGCTCTGTATATACAATCGGGGGCTGACTTTGTGGTAGGTCCCTTGTTTAATCCGGAGATTGCTAAGATATGCAATCGCCGGCTGATCGCTTATACACCGGGGTGTGGCTCGGTTTCGGAAGTGGGCTTTGCACAGGAAGCCGGTTGTGATCTTTGTAAGATATTTCCCGGAGATGTGTACGGACCAAATTTTGTGAAAGGCTTGATGGCTCCGATGCCTTGGTCCAAATTAATGGTGACCGGTGGGGTAGAGCCTACCCGGGAGAACCTGACAGGATGGTTTGGAGCGGGTGCATTCTGTGTCGGTATGGGATCTAAATTATTTCCGAAAGATAAGGTAGCAGCCGAAGATTGGGGATATGTTACCAAGAAATGTACCGAAGCCTTAGAATACATTGCCGAGGCAAGAAAGTAATTAAAATGGCGAATAGGGACGCTGTAAAAACAGATCCCTATTCGCCATTTTAGATATTTATCTATAATATGAATACCGTCATCCTTTTTTTACCAACTTTTTCAGTAAACGGGTAGCTGTGAATGATTGGCGGTGGAAGATGAATACCGGTACGGCTGCCCCTACGACCAAGGCAAATAAAACGAAGATGGTGGTACTGCCATTGTGGCAAAAATCTACCAGGTATCGCAGTGAATCGGTTTCATCTTTAGTCTGCATGAACTTTGTCAGTGCAAGGATACTTTTATAAGCAAACATTCCCGGAATCATGGGCAAGAGAGACGGAAACGAGAAAACCTCTGCCGGACAGTGAATCGCTTTGGCAAAAGGGATGGCTAATAAACCGATGGAAACAGCTGCAAAGAATGAAGCCGTAGCAATGTCCATCGTAAACAGATGTGCATGCATCAGAAAGTAACGTAATCCGTGACCTACAGCCGCCAGGAAAGCAGAGATCAATATGGCTTTTCGTGGTGGATTCGATATAATAGCAAATCCGATAGCGGCTACGGCAGCGAATGCACCGTCGAGTACGGTGGCTGTTATAAAATCTATATTCATCATAAAGTGCTGATTCCGGTGATTAAAAGGGTCATTGAAAGGCCGATCGCTATACAGATGATAAGCAGACAGGCGTTAATAAATCTCGATGTTCCGGCCAATACATGTCCGTCGATGATGTCCATGATGGCGTTGATCAGCGGTACACCCGGAATCAGATAAAGTACGCTGGTACCTAAAGCCATATCCGGAGTGTCACCCCAGTGCATCAGATAGCCCGTACTACCGATCATGGAAGCAATGAACGACGAAATGATGAATATTGCCAGATGATTCCAGTGACGTCCCATCAGTTCGGTACGGACAAAGAATCCGTCCAAGGTGGCTACAAATACGATTCCCATGGAAATAAAGTCACCTTGGAACAGGCGGCAGAAAGATGCGTTGGCAAAGGCAACCAGAATCAATACAAGCCATTTACTTTCACGTGGTTTGCTGACAATTTCGTGATAGCGACGTTGGAGCTCGCTGAGAGACAAATGTTCGTCATATGCTTCCCAACTCAGCGTGCTGAGTGCTGAATTAATGGCGAAGTTCAGTCCCATGGGCTTGATCTTGTTTACCGTACTGTATGAATGCGAATTGTCGGCATCGCGTAATGTCATGATGATGGTTTTCTGAAAGATTGTCATGTCACAGAAGAAGCCGAAAGATTCAGCGATTCGTGAGGTGTTTCGTACGATTCGTGATGTTTGTACGCCTACGGCCATCAGACTGGTCGAATATTCAGACAGGAATTTAGATAGTTCTTTTAGTTCTTGGTGGATGTCCATAAGGTTGGGTTAATGGTGAGTTTTTCTCGTCTTGATGATGCGGTTGATAATCAGGGCAGCAATATAGGCAACGGCGAATCCGATAATGGAAAAAATAGCCGGTTCTTGCTCTTTAAATGATTTCCGGTGCATGGCCGGTGTTGTGGCGGTGTAAGTGGCGATGGTCCTGGGAGTTTCCTGTGTTGCTGTTACAGGTTCACTGACCTGGCAACTGTCGGTAGTGGAAGCTGTAGCTTCCATGGTGTTGGTTACTAACATTTCTTTTTACTTTTTCTTAAATCTGTGTGATACATACATGTTGCTTTTCCGCATTTTCCGGCGTATGGGAGGAAATGTGGTTAATGTGTCAGTACAGTGTTTCGATTCGGTTTAGGTTTTGAGTGGGGAAAGAGGATGTGTGAATAAATGACACACCCTTGAATTGCGTCTTTTCGGGGTACAAAGGTAATTAAAAAAAATCAGGGGTCAAAAGTTTTTTTGAATGAAGAAAGGATTTGAATGATTGATGATGGACGAGGAACCATTGCTGATGAATATTTTTTTAATGTGGTCATGTATATATCCCATTGTTCGGGTATTCATTGATAATGTGAATCAGTAATTGAATTTCATACCGCATAGGTCTCTCAAGAACTGATTCACATGAATGATCCATTGTTTATCGTTGATTGCCCGGAAACATAGACTATTTATAAATCATCTTCCAGCGCAGTACTTTTGGCATACGCCGTACTTTTCGCTTCGAAGAAGTCCGTTTTTACCATGTTGGCATTTGAATATTGCGATACCCAATGCATGCTTTCCGGTTCCTTTCGGTTGTCTTCGTACAGAGGAGTGTAACCCAGGCTACTCCAACGGAGATTACCCAGAAAGTGGATATAGTCAGAGATCATTTGTCGGTTGAGGCCCTGGATTTGGTCGCCTATTACATATTGTCCCCATGCGATTTCCTGTTTCACTCCTTCACGCATCATCTCTTCATACACTTTCACCTTGTCAGGCGTAAACAGTTCCGGTTCTTCCTTCTTCAACTCCAGAATGATGTTGCGAAATAGCCAGAGATGGGTGTTTTCATCCCGGTTGATGTAACGGATTTCCTGAGCCGATCCGGACATCTTTCCATTACGGCTCAGATTGTAGAAAAACATAAAACCACTGTAGAAGTAAATACCTTCAAGGATGTAATTGGCAATTAGGGTCTTCATCAAGGCAAATCCGTCACGATTTTCCTGGAATTCATTGTAGCAATTGCCGATAAACGTATTTCTCCTTAGCAGATGTTCGTCTGTTTTCCATTGATACAAAATGTCATTGCGTTCCTCCGGACTACAGATAGAGTCGAGCATATAGCTGTAGCTCTGGCTGTGTACACACTCTTGAAATGCTTGAATATGCAGGCAGAGGTTGACTTCGTTTGCCGTGATGTATTCGCTGAGTGTCGGGAGATTGTTACTCTGCAAAGAATCCAGGAAGACGAGGAAGCTCAGAATTTTATCATACGCTGTTCGTTCGGCCGGGGTCAGATGGGGATAGTCCTTGGTATCTTGTGTCAGATTGATTTCTTCAGGTATCCAGAAGTTATTCATGGCCTGACGATACCAGTCGCTTACCCATTTGTATCGCATGTTATTGAAATCATTCAGATTGGTTGTATTGCCTCCGATCATCTTTCTGAGACGGGTTTCTGTATCACCTTCGGGATTGAAGAGGGCATTTTTCTTTAATTTTTTTGTTTCCATATCGTTTTCTTGTTTATTCGTTTATTTAAGATGCACAGCTTTCGCATTCTTCCACTTCCAATGATTTACTGCGAACGTAATATACCGTTTTTACTCCGCATTCCCATGCCAGTAAGTAGAGATCGAGTACTTGTCGCATGGTAAATTCATTGGTGATATACAGGTTTAGGCTTTGAGACTGGTCGATGTGCAACTGCCGGGTGCCTGCCGCACGGATACTCCATTTTTGGTCGAGTGTATAGGCATCTTTATATAACCAGAAGGTTTTGTCTGACAGTTGCCGGTGCCACACGTGGCAGCATGGCTTCCTTTTTTCTCTTCAAGGAAGAAACGTTTCATTACAGGATCGGTACCGGCAGTGGTTCCCGCGATGATACTGGTACTGCTGGTCGGTGCAATAGCGAAGAAGATAGGCGTTTCGCATACCGTTTTCCGCTACTTTGGCTGCCAGCCGATTCCATTCGGGGGAAGTATATCCCCGTTTGCCAAAGTATGCTCCCGTTTGCCAGTCGCTTCCTTCGAAGTATTCATAGCGTCCTTTTTCTTTTGCCAGGTCGGTACTGGCTTCGATGGCTGCATAATTAATCTGTTCGAATACTCGGTCTACAAACCGGAGATGCTCTTCGCTTTCCCAGCGGATATTGCGTATGGCAAGTGCGTGGTGATAACCGCTTACTCCCAGTCCGATACTGCGGTAACGCTGGTTGGTGATTTGCGCAAAAGGGAGTGGATAGAAATTCAGGTCGATAACATTGTCGAGAGCACGCACTACGGTGCTTACTTTCTCCTTTATCTGTTCTTCGTCCTCCAATGGGAGATGCCCCAGCGAGAGGCTGGCAAGATTGCAAACTACAAAGTCGCCGGGCCGTACCGTCTTCACCACTACTGTGTCACCCTCTTCCGTACGTATCTCGGTGGATACCGTTTCGATAGCTGCCATATTTTGTGCTATTTCCGTACAAAGATTCGAACAGTAAATGATGCCCCGGTGAGCATTGGGGTTGGCCCGGTTCACTGTGTCACGGTTGAAGGTGAAGGGAGTACCTGTTTCGACTGCCGATCGCAACACCAATCTGACAATGTCTTTAATGCTTATACTTCTTTTGGAAAGTCGGGTATCGTTTACACAGTCATGGTATCTCTTTTCCCATTCTTCTCCGTAATAATCTTCCAGGCAATACCCTTTGATTGTCATAATCTCGTTAGGGCAGAATAAGTACCATGGTTGGTTAAGGTCTTCCTTAGCCATTTTTCCAAAATAGGTCCGGATAACATACCGAAGGAAAAATATCGTGAGCTTTCATCCGGTCATCTCCGTTGTTGGTCCGCAATTGTAAGAATTCCGGCAGGTCTTTGTGCCATACATCCAGATAGACAGCGACGGCACCTTGACGCATACCCAACTGATCAACAGCTACAGCCGTATCGTTCACAAGCTTCATCCATCGAATTACTCCTCCTGCTACACCTTTAAAACCCCGTATATTTCCTCCTGCCGCACGTACTTTGCCAAAGTACATTCCCATGCCGCCACCAAATTTGCTTACCATGGCAAAGTTATCGATACTGCGGTAGATACCTTCTAAACTATCGGGTACCGTATCGATGAAACAACTTGAAAGTTGATGATAAGGTTTCCGGGCATTCGAGAGGGTAGGAGTGGCCATTGTCACCTCCAAACGACTTAGTAAGTCGTAGAATTTTTTCACCCAAGTCATCCGTTCTTTCTGTTCGGGCATAGCCAGATGGAGGGCGATACCCAGATACATTTCTTGTACGGACTCTGCCGGTTCATGGAGTCGGGTACGGATCAAGTAGCGTTTGACAAGCAGATCCAGTCCGGAATAATTAAATAGTTTGTCCCTGTCAGGGCAGATAAATCCGGCTGCTTCTTCAATCTCCTGTTGCGAGTAGGCCGCCAGTATGTAACTACCGTATAGTCCTTCTTCCGTCAGATAGCGCAGTTTGTCGTAAAACGAACGGATGCCTGCCGATGCCGCCTGCTTTTCCAGTTTCTTCGATAGTTGGAAATTGAGTAGACGGGCCGCGATAAACTCCCAGTCAGGTGCTTCCTGAGTGGTCAGTTCCACGGCAGCCTTAATCAATGCTGCCAAACGTTCGGAATGTGGCATTTCCTGTTTGCAAAACCCTGAAAATTTTTCATAGAGTACAACGAGACTGTATTCGTGGGTGGTGAAGTCTTTCTGAATCTCTTTCAGGACATCCATCACAGTTCCGTCGCCCAATTCATTTATTATGCTGTTGAGTGCTTTTCTGCGTTCAGTCCGTTGCCAGCGGTAGAGTATGTAATTTTTGGCCTCGGCATAAAAGCCGTGTTCCATCAGACTTTGCTCCACTTTGTCTTGTATCTGTTCGACACTACGGTTTGCGGTATCTTTCCCGACAAAATTCTCCACTTCTTCTACCACCGAATAGATGATTTCGTTACTTACTTCCTGCCCTGTACTGGCAAAACTTTTTCGTATGGCGACGGCAATTTTCTCCCTGTCATAGGGTTCCGTCGTTCCGTTCCTCTTGGTTATTTCCATGAGTTATGTTCTAACTAAATATTTATAGAATCTTTTCGTACCGTTTCCCTAATCCCACGAGTGGAAACAGCCTTTGATAAGCGGCAGGTCTTCTGACTGACTCCTTGTTTCCGACGCCTTCCCGGTGACTCCTTATCTATTTACAAAAAGGTATCCCAGTGGCAACAGTTGTTATCGGAAATTCAGACGGAGCTTCACAGCAGCGGGACTGTCCGGGATTTACACCCGATTCCCTTTTAATCCGGATAGAGGAATGACTATTCGGAACCGATCAGGGAGCAAAGATAATAGAATTTGGAATGGTTGTGCAGAGAGTGTGTTTTAAAAAACAACAACTATTCATAAAAGAGCGGGTGTATTGTTGACTTGTAAAAGAGATGCAGACAAATACATCTTTCGTTGCCGGATGGGCGGATGAAAGATGCGTTTGTCTGCATTTTAAGGATAATCTATTCTTTATTATTCTTCCGGAACGTAGATGATTTCCCCATTATCGAGTTCATAGGCGATACCTACTTTCTTTCCTTTTTTACCGCTTTTCTGCTGGTCTTCCGAAGGAGTATAACGGTTGATTTTCTGTCCCTCTTTGGTAATAATTTCCATGTTTTCTTTTCCCGGATTTTTCACCATCGTGTAGTCTTCCTGAGAGAAAACCTCGGTCATATTGTAGCGGCTGACAAGAGCTACCATCAGGGCTACGGCAAAAACCATGGCTACATCGAACAGGTTCGATACAACGCTGATCGGGTCAGCATCTTCTTCTTTTCTGAGTAGGTTTCGTTTCATCGGGCCGCACGTTTTTCGTTCAACAATTCAGAAAGGAATTCCAGGTTGGTCATGTCCTGAAGATACCAGCGTTGTTTCACCTGCTGGGTCAAGAAACCTACGGCGCCTGCTACCAGTCCGACAACGGTCGTGGCAAAAGCAATCTGCATGTTATAGGCCATTGAAGCAATGTCGCCGCTTGCCAGTCCGGCAAGGGCAGGTCCCATCGGGATAAGCGTACCCATCAAACCGAGGATAGGTCCGAGCTTTGTCAGAGTTTTAGAGATAGCCAGATCTTTATCGGCGGCTATCTCAAAGTTGGCAAGCAGTCTCTGTATCTGTGCCGGGCTTTCATGTGCCTGGAGCACCTGGCGTATGTACGATATGACTAATGATGATGATTTTTCCGGAAGCTTGTCTGCCAGTTCCATAACGGTGGCAGGAGTGAGTGCATTCAGTTCGTTACGGAGTAGTGCCTCGGTTTTGCGTATCGAGAGATATTGTCCGTAGAAACTGCCGACCAGCAGAAGTGCACGGCCGAATAATACGATAAGCAATACGATGTCAGGAACGAGTAGTCCTGTAGAAATCCAATATAAAATGTCTGATATAATATTCATTGTTGATCTGTTTTAATGAGTTGATTTACTTATTATTTTTGTGATTAATTGATTCTTTTCTTCACCCTTCGCCAAACGAGTCCGATGGCACTGCCGATGATGGTTATTCCACCGACGCCGGCCAGTGCTCCCCAATTTACTTCACTGACTCCGGCTACGGAGGTCCGTCCGTTTACGGTAGCGACAATTCCCAGAATGGCCACCAATGCGTTAGTGAGGAAGAAGAGTTCCAGCCGCAACTCCTTCTCCGGAAGGAGGTAAAGCAGTAACCAACGTCCTACGGGAATGGCTATCAGCACGCAAGCGGCATACATCCATGCCACGGTGGTGAATGGTGTCCCCGGGAAGGCAAAGATAAGATAGACCAGCCCGCTGAATAGTACCGGAAAGATGAGCAGTCCCGGAAACCATCTCAGGAAGCGGTAGGTGAGCAGTGTACGCGGTTTTACCGGATAGGCACTGGCAACATGTACCGCCAGCATGGCATAGGCCATCTGGAGGCTGACTTCGATGGTCAGCAAAACGGAAGTGTCCAGCATCAGGGCTGTGTTACCCAGCCAGTCGGCAATCTGTGTTTTCGATTGCTCGATGGCATACGGCCACATCAGTCCTGCAAACAGGGCGGCAACAGTGGCTATGATGCCGACTGCAACCGTTTTCCAGAAAGTCTGTTTCAGCAGAAAGTTGAATGCTATTAACAGCATTAATACAAGTACGACTGTATCCATACTTCTGATTATTCTGATGTTTTACGACGTTTACGGACAAAGAGTACGAGTGCCAGTATTACCACTACAACGGCTGCACCCACGGCAATGTTGCTCAGGGTTGTCTTTTGTTCTTCCGGTGTCCGGTTTATCTCTTCTTTCTTCATCACCATTCCTTTGGCATCGCCCGAAACTTTCGCTTCGCGTATTTTAGAGATATTTTCTTTGTACTGTGCGGCAGCCGGAGCGTCTGACTTGGATGCGATGTATTCGCGCAGTTTGGCGTTGTCGCATACAAAGCCCGAGCACGACGGACGATACTTATTTACCGTCTCCGTATGCAGTTTTGCCAGTTCGGCAACCTGTTCGGCACTTGCTTTCCACAAACCTTTACGGGCACTTTCGAGCATGATGGCAGTCATTTCTTCAAGCGCTGCGGGACTTTGTGTTTCGAAAAATTCTTTCACGTTCAGGTTGTATTCGTCTTTTACGTATACATTGTAAATGTTGTCCCAAAGCTCTTTGTCGATGGCGGCAGGTTTCATTACGTTCCAGCCATATGTATTGGTGACTGTCTCGGCAAATTCCGCAGCAGAGGAAGAGCCGCCTTTCATCTTCTCTTTGATGTAAGCGGGGTTGAGGATGGTGGTACGGCTTTCTACACCGACAGCCTCTTTGACTTCTTGCATGCGCATGTGGTTACGGTTGCGATAATCGCTCAGGTAAGCATCGGGATCTTTGCCGGTCACGTTGCGTACGGCCAGGTTCATACCTCCCATAAACTCGTAGACATGGTCGAGGCTCAACGCGCCCCACTGTATTGCTTTGACGAGGCTGAACCACTACGTCCGTACGGGTCAGTGCGGCTTCGAAGGCATATTTCCGGAAGGCTTCCCAGTTCTTTTCACTGCCATAGTAAGCACCCATGTTATTAAGATAGGTGGCAGCTATCTCTGATTCATCTTCCCAGCGGTCACCGGATTCAACCATCTCCTGAATGCCCGTACCATACATTCCGTTGGCACCGCCGAACACACGGAATGCAGCCATTTCACGGGCATCTTTCGGACTTACCCCTTTCTCGGTCAGTGTCTTTTCGGCTTCTACTACGCTTGCCGCTACCAGATTTTCATATTTGTCGTCTTTGGCAGCTGCAGCCATCTCTACCGCACGATTGATCAGAAAAAGGCGGGAGGCCGCAATGTCGCGTAGTTGCCCCGATGTCTGTACTACTACGTCGATGCGCGGGCGGCCTAATTCGGCAGAAGGAATCAACTTCAGATCGCTGACACGTCCGAATGCATCACGAACCGGCTCTACACCGAGCATATACAATACTTGTGCGATGGTAGCTCCTCCCGTTTCAATAAACTCACCGGACCAGAGCGTGTAACTGACCTTACGCGGGATACTGTCATTATGGCGGCGTTGGTAAGTTTTAATGGTTTGCTTGGCAAGTGCAACTCCTTTTTCCCAGGCCGATTCTGACGGAGTGGCTTCTGCATTGATGGCATACATGTTGCGTCCTGTGGGTAGGGTGTTGGGATTGGCAATCGGATCACCACCCGGTGAAGGTGCGGTGTATCCTCCATTGAGGGCATTGACAAGGCTGGCAAGTTCTTTCTCGGGGCTGGCAGTCAGTTCCGTTTGGTAGTTGCCTACGTTGCGGATGGTGCGTTCCACCTCCGTCAGTGCAAGGGCAAAGTTGATTTCTTCTTTGCTGTATTCCTTTTGAGCCGTTTTTTTCCCCATGGCGGCCATCATGTCCGACATGCCTTTAGCTTTATCCGCTTCCGGCTTATCTCCCTTTGAGGCATTCATTTTTGCTTCCATTTTCTTCAGGGCTTCCGGATCGGCACCCATTTTTTTTGCCATTTCCATGGCTTTGGATGAATCCATATGTGCGCCCATTTCTTTCATTTTCTTCTTCATGGCTTCCGGCATCTTATCGGCTGTTTTGCCGGTTTTATCCCCGGTCTTGTTTTTGGCGGCGGCAGCCATCATCATCGCCATCATTCCTTTCGGAGCATTGCGTGAGGTCTCTATTTCTCGTGCTTTTGCCAGTTCTTCGGGACTGACACCGGCAGTGCGGCAGATCAGTTCGTCTGTTGCCAAAGCAGGGTTGGCTATCAGTTTCTCTACTAAGGCACGGGCCGGATTCAGATAGCGTTGGGTGAAGAGAGAGCGATGCTTTTCTACATCGGCTGTTGCTTTGCCACGTTGTTTGTCGAGTGACAAGAGGCTGTAAGCGATCGGTTCGGTTGTCATAGCAAGTACGGAAGAGGTGATACGCTCCGGTTCATAGGGAACCCCCATGGTATAAAGCTGTCCGGTGATTTTTTCCGTGGCCAGTTCTTCAGCGAAGTTCTCTACACGTGCCACTTCGTCCTCGCTGTATGGGTGGGTCGGCAAGCTGTCCAGCCCCAGTTCACGATGGATGCCCAGTTTCACGGTGAGTGCTTTTACGGCAAGCGACTGCTTTTCTTTCGCTCCTGTGGTGTTATTGTAAATCTTGATTTTCTCCATCAGGTCACGGTAGATGCCCCGTACACTGCTTTCGAGGAAAGGAGGTGTAAGGTAAGATTGCAAGGTAGCATACGAACGTCGTTTGGCTATCATGCCTTCCCCCACGTTGCCGATAGAATATATATAAAGGTGTGGAAGAGCTCCTACAAGGCGGTCGGGCCAGTCATCGCTACACAACGCTACCTGTTTTCGTGGAGTGAACTCAAGGCTTCCGTGCGTACCGAAGTGGATCATTGCGTCTGCCTTAAAACCATGCTGCAACCAAAGATACGAAGCGATATAAGTGTGGGGAGGTGCGGCGTTGGTTCCATGCACCACTTGAAAGGCGTTGTCTCCGCTACCGGCTGCCATCTGCGGCATCAGTACCACATTGCCAAACTGCAATCGTGCGATGCCCAGGCGTCCGTCCGGCGTAGTCATGTATTGGCCGGGGAATTCACCGTTGGCGGCTACCACTTCAGCATATTTTCCGGGGCGTAGCGATGCTTCTACCCAGCTCTCGTATTGTTCTTTAGTCACCAGTTCGGGATTCCCTGTTTTCATAAATTCATCAAATGCGCCTTCTGCATACATTCCGAATACGGCTCCCTGTGCCTGGATCATCTTTTCCAGCTCTTTGGCGCTCTCCGGAAGGTTTTCTACCCGGTAGCCTTCTTTCTTCATTCTCAGCAGCAGGTTGTAGAGTGACGGGCCTACTTCCATTCCGCTTGCTGTGAGGGCATTTTGTCCGGGGCCTTTGTAGTAGACGATGGCTATATGCTTTTCGCTGTTGGGTTTTGTTTTCAAGGTGAGATAATTGTTCACTGTGTTGACAAATGTCTCCAACCGTTCCGGAACGGCGAAAGAGTGTTGCAGTCCTTCATCGTCCTTGTATTGGGCAAAGAGGGCGAAAGGACGGATGGCACCGTCAATTTCCGGTGTCACTACGCTTTGCGAAAGAAATCCTCCCGACATACCCATCGGATCGTTTTCCCACTCTTCTACCAGGCTGTTGACTGTGAGTGGTGCAAAGAGAGGGATATTGCGTTCTTTCAGATATTCCACCATATCGTCGCCCATGCGTCCGTGTGCCATATTGATAACAGCGTCCGGTCGTATTTCACGGACGAACTCCATGAAACGGGTGAAAGAAGAGATCGGATATACATTGTGTCCGGCTTTTTCGAGTGCCAGGATTAGTCCTGTGGCATCCGCCATCTGCCCGGTGATCACAACCTTGCGGGCACCTTCATGATAGAGTCCGTTTTCACGAAGGAACTTTTCATAATCGGTTACGTTGAGAAATTCCATTTCATCATCCGGGTTCTTCACTCCGGCGTGGTAAAGAATGTCGGTCGGCTTTTCTACCGGTGCTTCCGGTACGGGGGCGGAGATCAGCTTACCATCAATCTCTTTGCGGACATACGAAAGCAGATTCCGGTAATTTACTTTTCCCGCATTAGTCAGGTATTGACGTATTTGACTCATCTGTACCGAATCGAGATTGCAGATATTGTTTGCGGGATTGGTAGCCATGGAGGTGTACACCGGTATACCTTTGTCGGCCGCCCGTTGTATCTGTTGGCGTTGTTCTTCGACGATGCGCAATCCCATACCGTTGACGAACACCATATCATAGCCCGTCAGTTCGTCCAGGTGATCGGTAGAGACCTCCCTTAGTTTGACAAATGAATTGTCGTTCGCCTTCGAAATATTTCCCAGGTTGATGGTCTGGAAATTGACAAAGGCAATCTTCGTGGCACTGAAGTAGGCTTGCCAGACGAATACCCCGACGAGTATTGCCGCAGCCACACAACAAGTGGTGATGATTTGTTTCTTTTTCATATTGTTTTTTGTTCTTTGGTTTATTTCGTTCTTACTAAATGCCGGCCGGACGATCGGAGATATCCGCTGGCTTAGCCTCTTCCGCTATTTTCTGAACATTTGGTCAATGTCCAGCGACAGCCCTACGGAGAAGTTGGTTCCCGTCGTATAGGGTGAATTGGCATAATAATAGTCAGGTCGGTAGTTGAACAGGTTATTGACGGCCATATTCACATTGATCCCCTTCCATACTCTTTGTGTGAGCGTCAGGTTCCACATGGTATATCCCGGATAAGTAACCTTTTCCGTTCCCGCATTCGGATCATTGGAAGTATATTGATTGGTTTTCACCTGTGACAAGGCCCGTCCGTCGAGTGACAGATTGAAGTCATAATGATCCCATGTTTTGCCATACTCCAACCGTACCGTAGCCGAATGGGGGCGGGTAGAGCTGAGTTTGGTCTGTCCGTCACGCATGAACTCGTGGATGTACGTATACGAGATACGTGCACCTATACCGCAAGGATATTTGGCAGAGGCATTGGCATCGATTCCGGCAATGTCTACCCGTGGGGTATTGATATATTTTTGTGCGATCATTCCGTCGGTATCTCTGAAAGAGGTATACTCGATGCGGTCGTGCACCAGGTTATAATATCCTGTCAGCGTAAAATTATAACGGTTTTTGGTATATTCTCCGGAGAGCGAGAAGTTGTGACTGGTTTCCGGCTCCAGATCCGGGTTACCATAAATCATCATGGTGTTTGCCATGTAGAAGTTCATGTGCATCTCTTTCAAGGTGGGCGAACGGAACCCCTGCGCATAAGATCCCCTCAGCGAGCAGTTTCCTATCTTGTACATCAATCCCAGATGCGGTGAGAAATGGCGCACGTTCGATTCGGAGAAGTAGTCGAACCTCAATCCGGCAATCACGTTGAAGTGTTCCGTGGGATTCCAGTCGAACTGTCCGAAAGCATCGGCGGAATGCATGGTATAATCGGCGTTTTCTTTGAACTGATACGACATCAGATAATCTCGTAGATAGTCTCCTCCGACGGTGAGCGTGTTCTTATCGTTGAACGTATAATTGTAAAGCGCGCGTACACTGTGTTGCACATTACTGTAGTCGCGGATATCATTCTTATATGAGACCAGATAGTCACTTTTGTCGTACTGGTCGAATGTGTAGGCCAGTTCCAGGTTACTTTTCGTGTTGAAGTCGTAGTTTCCTTTCAGCCCGCCACTGAATCCGCGATAACGGTTCTTGGTTTCCGAGGAGGCATCCCGTTCACGGAAATAATAGCCAGCACGTGCCGTCAGTCGCAATTGCTCGTTCGGGGTGAACATCAGGCGTTCTTTCACGTTCCAGGTTTTATTGCCGTTGATGGTCGTATAATCCCCCTGTTTTACGTGAATGGAGTCTATGTTGGTATATTGTACGTTGGTCTGGCTGTAGAACTTGCCGGCATTGAATCCTACCGTACCCCCATGCCGCTGATCATTATGTACTCCGAAACGAGTATTGAGGTTCAGATTCCACGGATCGTCCGAAGCTTTGGTAATGATATTGATTACCCCCCCGATGGCACTTGAACCATACAGCGTAGAGGCCGCGCCTTTCACTATTTCCACTCGTTCTACATTGTCCAGGTTGAGGCGGTTGTAGTCTATGTTATCCAGTGTTTCTCCGGCCAGACGTTCGCCATCTACCAGAAAGAGGACGGCATTACCGCCAAATCCCTGCATGTTGAGCTTTACCTGCTGATCCATTGAATAAGAGAACTCGATACCCGGTAGCTCTACCTGAAGCAATTGTCCGATATGGGTTGCGTCCACTTTCTTCAGATCGCCGGCTGTGATTACCCGGGTGATGATCGGAGCGTCTTTCAGTAGTTTCGGAGTACGTGTTCCGGTGATAACTACGGTACTCAGATTCATCTGATCTTCTTTCAGAATGAAATCGAGACGACCTTGACGGGCAGCTGTTGTTTTTTTTGTAGCGGTCACATATCCCACAAAAGAGACCTGTACGGTATATTCTTTCTGGTCCGGCAGTGTCAGGGTGTAGCGTCCTTCCGTATCGGTGGTGGTGCCGACAGACGGTTTTTCTTTCAGGGTGATGGTGGCACCCACCAGAGGTTCCTGGGTGGTATCGATCACCCTGCCGGATATTTTATGTTGTGCGGCAGCTGCTGTCGTCAACAAGAGGGCTGCGAAGAAGCAATATGCCGATTTTAGTAGTCTTTGCATATTTATTTTTATTTGTCTTTATCAAAGCATTATGGTTCGTATGGGTAGATGTAGTCAAAAGTCATGTATCCCTTTATGCCCGCAGCATTCATGTAACTCACCAGGCGGATGGCAGCCATTGTGTCGTCTTTCATCCTGAGCAGATAGACTTTGTTGGACGGAGTGTAAATGGGAGGCATTTCACTGGTATCGACGTTGAGCCATTTTGAAAGTTCCGGATTGAAGTCAGACGGAGCATAAATCAGATAACCGTTATCCTCCATCATGTGTGAAACGTCGACAGCTATTTTATTTGTGGTCCATTCGTCGGCGACAAAGATACCTTGAGGCATGCTGCCTGCGTTTTTCAGTGCACTCAGGCTTTGATAATCGGTTTCAAGCACCTCACCGCCATTAGTCTTTACATCGTATCGATGAATGGCAAGGTCCCATGTGTCCGGATCATCCGCACCTTCTGCGGTAACTTTGGCCGAGTCAATCTGCAGGGTGTGCAGATTGATGTAGTTCCATTTTGTATATTGGGTAGCATCCACCCGTACCGTACCGCTATGATTGGCATGATCTATCGTAATGAAGCCAAAATCCTTTGCGGTTTCCGGTTCATCATATAGGCTGCTCAATATCCCATTACAAGCTGAGAACGATATAAGCATCGTTCCCAGCAGAGTAATGGCTAAACAAAACAAAATCGCCTTTCTCATGCTTTTTATTTCTTTCCTTTAAACATTGCGGTAATATCAATTGGCATGGCACCGGGTTTAAAGTGAAAGTAATATTAGTTTCACTATTGCTCACTGTACCTGAAAGAGTTCCGGTAATTGGGGTGTTGTTGGTATCAGTAGTATTAATGCTTCCTTCAATCTTGAAAATACTATTGTCAGTGCTGGTAACTTTAACATCAGTTACTGTGAAGTCTCCTAAATTCATAGCTCTGCCTGTTTGAGAACTGTTCAAGTTAGATAGTCCTTTAAGAGTAAGCTCTACAGTATCATCCGATGAACGTTTTATGCTGACTTTACAATCTGTGATATCCGGATATGTAGTCGATCCGACACTGACTGATAAATTGGCTTCTTTGTTGTAAGTACCCGAAACGTGATATGATATAGGCAATGTCCCTTGTATAAATTCAATAGTAAGCCCTCCCATCACACTTGGTACATTCACTTTAAGGGTTAGTTTTTGCTGTTCATCTATGCTTCCTGTGAGTGTAAAATCTTTAGCACCTGCAGGTTTATCGTTCATGGAGAGTTCTACCTGTCCCGATCCTTCGAATGTTTTGGAAGTAACTTTAATATTATTCAATTTAAACTCACCGGATCCGGAATCATAGGTTACATTTATAGTGCCATCTTCATTGGGAACAATCGTTGCTACTGATTTTTCACCCATTACATAGTCTGTGAACATGGCACAATTACCTATTGAGTAGCCTTCGTATTTTCCAGCTATCTCCTGAGCCTTATTCGTACCGTCATCATCGTTATTACATGCGCTAAAAAGAGATAACATTCCCAAAAGGAGAAGTGTGCTCGGTGTAAATAATTTCTTTTTCATTGTTAAAAATATAAATGTTAATTAATAGTATTTGCCCTTCTTATTGTATTGTATCGTCATCCCACATATTTAAGGTATATCGTGGAATCCATAATCTTGAATTTGTATCGTCTTCTGATATTGTTCTAAACTTATAATCTGTGCATAAAAAATTTGTTTAAAATGTTTGTTCAAAACTGTTATATAACCATCTGGAGTGAATTTTATACTCCAACTCTTTTCATCATTACTGGCTGGGGCAGATTGATATGGTTGAAAATCACGATATGATAGAAGATAATTCATAAATCCTATTCCTGTCATTTCTTTTCCATATTCACCTTGACAATAGAGAGGAAATTTATAACCTCGATCATTGGGAGCTTTTGTCTAATTCTCCGGTTTTTTCATTTTGTAATTTATACATAGGTGTACTTTTGCCTGTAACTATCTCTCCACTTTTACTACCTATGATACCTAAATTATTTCCTCTCTTTTCTAATTCAGCAAGTATTTTGGTTTTTATTTTAGGATCATCTGTAAGTTCCCAAATGCCAATCATTTT
>ENA-OQJF01000160-OQJF01000160.1-human-gut-metagenome-genome-assembly--contig:-NODE-160-length-17612-cov-2.844552_pt1 | contig 17612 bp, 17 predicted proteins | sample MGYA00242595_ERZ504761 | MGnify/ENA primary metagenome ERZ504761 (study PRJEB26092, sample SAMD00036367) | human gut metagenome | host: Homo sapiens | study: EMG produced TPA metagenomics assembly of...
CCTTTTATTTTAACTCTGATTTCGAGGATTTCATATACAAGATTCATATTTTTCCCGTTTGCACGGAATTTAATTCTGCAAAGTAGAATTTACCTTTGCAAGGTGGATTTTACTTTTTCAATTCACCCCTATTTCAACTATATATCTGAACTATCGGCTAAATTTCTTCTTTCAGATCATAAGTATCAAGGAAATGATGTTTCATCCCTTTTAACTTATATGCAACCACAGTATCCAGATTTACATTTTCGACACTCTTGAAAATATTCCCTTCCACATATGGATTTACTTTTTTCAATGTAGCGATCAATTCTTTGATTTCTTTACGCTTAGAAAGATTCTCTTCATTATTCTCACTTGTAGCGCACGCTTCCGTAAACTTACATGCACACTGAAGAAAATACAGATCATTATAATCTCTCCATGCTTTGATATCTTCTTCGCGAACCATATATAGCGGTCGGATCAGTTCCATTCCTTCAAAATTTGTACTATGCAGCTTCGGCATCATTGTCTGCACCTGCGCTGAATAAAGCATTCCCATAAGGATCGTCTCGATCACATCATCATAATGATGTCCCAACGCAATCTTATTACATCCCATCTTCTGCGCATGACTGTACAAATATCCACGACGCATTCTTGCACAGAGATAACATGGGGATTTTTCTATATTAAAAACTGATTCAAAAATATCTGACTCAAAAATCTCTATCGGAATCTCCAGACGTCTCGCATTCTCTTCTATCACCTGACGATTGACCGGACTGTACCCGGGATCCATCACAAGGAATTTCACCTCAAAATCAAATTTATTATGACGCTTCAGTTCCTGAAAAAGTTTCGCCAGTAGCATAGAATCTTTCCCCCCGGAAATGCAGACCGCAATTCTGTCTCCCGGTTTCACAAGTTCATATTCGTTGATTGCCTTTGTAAATTTGCACCATATATTCTTTCTGAATTTTTTACGCAGACTCTGTTCTACTTCTTCGGCAAAACTTAATTCTTTCTTTGATTTACTCATCTCTCTTCCCCTGTCGTTCTTTCTTATCTCGCAAGGTCCTTAATTACTTCACCTGCAATGATCAGACCTGCCACTGACGGTACAAATGCCACGCTGCCCGGAGTGGATCTGCGTTTTGCAGCTTTATATTCTACACCGTCCTGACAAACCGTCTCTGTGCTACAATTATCCGAAGTATCTTCCATTGGACGGATCGGCTCCTCTTCCGAATATACTACTTTCAGCTTCTTTACGCCGCGCTTCTTCAATTCACGGCGCATTACCTTTGCCAGCGGACACACCTTTGTCTTATAAATATCTGTTACGCGAAAAGCGCTCGCATCCAGCTTATTTCCTGCACCCATACTGCTAATGATCGGCACATCCACTTCTTTACATTTCATTACAAGCTCAATCTTAGCTGTTACCGTATCAACTGCATCTACTACATAGTCATATTCTTCAAAAGGAAATTCTTCCGCATTTTCCGGCAGAAAGAAACAATTATGGATATTCACTTCCGCCTCGGGATTAATCTCAAGGATACGACTCTTCATCACTTCTGTTTTGTATTTGCCAACTGTATTTCTCGTCGCAATAATCTGGCGATTCAGATTACTCATGCATACTTTATCATTATCAATCAGATCAAGCTTTCCGACTCCGCTTCTCACAAGCGCTTCACATACATATCCACCGACACCACCAATACCAAACACGGCAACGCGGGCACCTTCCAGCTTGTTCATTGCTTCCTTACCTAAAAGCAGTTCTGTTCTCGAAAACTGTGTTAACATTCTCGATTCTCCTCTTCTATTCATCTTACATAAATGTTCCGCCGCCCGGACCGCCTCCCAGGCACAGTCCGCCACTGTTACAGCAAATATTGCACATCAGATTGGCAATACATAGTTTCACACACCAGCTACTATTGTAGGTTCCCGGATATCCGTACATTGTCTGCCTTGTCTGATACCAGTTTCCGCCACCTTCCAGCTGTTGAAGCAACATCTGATACTGCATATTCTGTGGTTCCAGACGAACTGCTTCTCTCGCATCTTCCAATGCAGTCACGTTATTTCCTAATCCGGAATTCGCCGATGCGCTGTAGAAATACCATCTTGCACTATGCTGGCTGATTCCGGCGAGTACGTTAAGAGCTTCTTTATAATGTCCGCTTCGTATATAATTAGCTGCCGCATTCAGATGTGCATCTTCCTCACTCATCCCGGAAGTTCCGCCCGTACTTCCTGCTGAACCATATCCATAAGAACCAAAACCGCCGAATCCTCCAAACGGACCGTAACTACCATAACCTGAGCCATCACTTGAACCATACCCGGAATTATATTCTTTTTCGCGTTCATCCATAATCTGCTGATAAGCCTGCTGCACTTCCTTAAACTTCGCCTCAGCCTCATCTTTCTTCGGATTATTGATATTCGCATCTGGATGGTACTGTCGGCTCAGCTTTCGATAAGCTTTCTTCACATCTTCATCCGTAGCATTCCTGTCTACACCTAATATACTGTATGGATCTGACATCCTTCTTATTCCCTCGTTCTTTCTCTCATCCTCATTCTATAAATACCACCTGCATATCATAGCAGATGTTGCGTCTCTGGTAAATGCATCAACTCTTTTTAATAAATGTTGTTCCGCACTTCGGACAGCGAATCTCTATCTTTCCCTTTCCTTTCGGAATACGGATCTTCTGCTTGCATCCCGGGCACTTATAGATATGATATACCTTTCTCTGTGCCAAACTGTTCTTCTGCTGCTGAATATAGGTTCTGAGTTTATAAGTCTTCGCAAGATACTTCTGATTTTCTGCATACCGTTTCGATATATTTCTGGAAAAGACCCGGAAATAACAATAAATGATCAATACCCATCCAAGGAAATAAAATAGCGTCCCCACTCCTTTCCCTGTAAAAAAAGAAGACAGGAGCACTACTACCAATCCTGCAATGAGCAGCGCTTTAGAAAACTGATCCACGCCATACCTTCCCTGCATAAAACGTAAAAATTTTCTTTCATACAAAATCCTTCTTTCTCAATAACTCTGTCTACACACATTATTTTCACGATATCTGTAACTTATCGTGTACTCTTCCGTTGAGTTTCCTACTAAAATGATATGTGCTATATTCTGCGCTGTTTTCATTCAAAAGTCAATTAAATAAATATAAAATGTGGTAACCGTCCAGAGGAAATACAGCGAATTTTCTTCGTTTTCTCCGAACAGTTACCAGTCTTTATTGATTCAATATATTATTACAGATTTCATCTGAGATCAGGTACACAATCCTGGAATCATTAATCCTGACATATCTGTCCCCACTTCCATTTTCTCCTCCGATGTAAAGCGTCATTGTCTGATCTTCATCATCGCTTGTATAAGTAACTTCTACTGTGATTTTGGAAGTCTCATCCAGACCATACCCTGTAAGATCCGCATCATCTACAGAATAATCCGCTACCTCTGACAGCGTTGCTGCACCAAGTCCTCCGGCTACTGCCGCAACATCTTCTGCCTGATCCTCATTTTCGGAATCATAGGTTATCGTCTCACCATTCTGTGTGATCACTTCTTTTTTCAGGTTTCCACTTCCGATACTTGGATAAGTATCCAGCTGAGCGATCTGATCCAGTTCTGTCTGGATATCATCCAATGAAGTCGCCGGAATTGTATAAACCTTTTCCGTATCGTCCACTGTCGCATAGTAATCATTTCCGGTCGCATTCCCAACCTTGATCGTTGTCACAGTTCCATCTTCATCTGTCAGTGTAACCGTATAAGTCGGGTGATCTAATCCATATTCTTCCAGTGCATCCGCATCCTCAAGTTCTCGATCCGCATTCAACTGTCCCATGGCATCAGCTACTGTCTTCGGATAACTCTGACGCAATGGAAAATCTTTATCTGCAGTATAGTACCAGGTATCTTCATCTTTCTCAAAATTCATTTCACCTGTTCCTAAGTCATATTTCACTCCGGTAATCTTTGAGGTCTTCAGGTCTGTTACTTTCACCGTTTCTTCTTCCTTGGAATCCTGCTTCTTATTCCATGTGCTTAAGACAAAATAGAGGATCAGGAGCAACACCAGAACACAGATTAAAATCAATGGTCCTTTCTTTTTCTTCATTCTGATTTCTTCCTCCTTAAGCTTTTCTTCTTTCTGAACCATACGCTGAATCCGGCAAATCAGAATCCACTGCCGGGATTCCAAAGATTACAAGAACGGGCTGAAACAGACCGGTCATTGCTGTATCGGTATTATTACTCGTGTTCCAAGACTACTTTGCCTCAATAGAAAGATTCTGCACTCCATCTAAAGTTTGCACTTACTCGCATTCATAAAGATCTGTGCATTCTCAAGTTGTGAAAATGCATCTGTAATATTCTGGTCGATCAGGCTTCCTGCGGAGATCACAGTCAGACGGGCTTCTGTTGTACTGCTTTCCTCAGAATCATCTCCCGAAGAAATTGTCTCTGTTGCGACAATTCCAAGTTCATACGTTCCCTGTTTCTGTTCGGACTCTGTTACTGCATATCCATTTTCCGATGTCTCCATAAATGCACTTGTTGTTATCGTATCTCGTGTCGGATCTGTCAATGTCATTCCATGTGCATTCGTCAAAAGCACCATCTGAGAACTGATTCCGTTCGCAAGATCACCGGATACCTTCAGCTGTGGGAAGATATAATATGGCTGGTTCTGATAACATCTTGTCGGATCCGCAATATAACCATCTGCACCTTCAATTCCATACACCTTCAGCACGCTTGCCAGATTTGGGAAATCCGTCAGAGAGGTATCCCCAAGCAGACACATCACTTTTCCGCCTGCTGCCAGATAATTTGTCAGAAGTGTCACTTCGTTTTCTGAAAGGTCATTTGTCGGTGCATTCATAAGCAGAAGATCACAATCATCCGGAATGGAACCTGCCATCAGAAGGTTCAGCTCCGTCAGAGTGTAATTATTTTTACTCATCAAATCTGTAACTGTAGAGGACAGTTCCGCCTCTCCATGTCCGCTTACTTTATAGATTGTCTTCTGCACATCACTTGTCACATAATTCACCGCACTTGTCAGCTGGCCATCTCCGTCAAATTCTGAATAAGATGCATTTCCTGAATAATAATAGGAAGACATATCCATAACAAGAATCTTGTCAAAAGAAATAGTTGTTGTCTTTCCTGTTGCTTCACAAGATACAACAATTGTATTTTCGGATGCATTATACTCTGTCAATGCTGACGGATGCAGAACCGGATCGATCCATTCAACATTGATCTTGTCTGAAAGTGCTGCATATTTACTGATAAATGTCTTAATCCTGTCATCCGTGTCTTTCTTTACCGCAAGAACTTTCATATCGACTTTATCATTCAATCCGCTCAGCAGATCCTTTGTTGTATCTGAAATTTCATAAATCTTTGTACTGCTCATATCCAGATTGCGATAAGCTTCCGGAATCTGTCCGATCACCAGATTGAACACAATAACAATCGCGATTACAAGTACTGTCAGCCCCACACTGTAAGATCCGTGCTTTGTACCGGAGGTGTGGAACATCCCTTTGATCTTTCCTGTTGTTTTCTTTCTTCTATCCACTTTCATGCCCTCCTAATTCCAACGTCTCTTCTGGATTGCCTGTACTGTCAGGAACACAAAGACTACGATCAGTGAAAGATACAGCGCGATTCCTGTTATATCTACAATACTGTTCGAAGTGATATCCGTAAATACATCTGCAAGTGCCAGTCTTCCAAGCATCTTTGTCAGCAGGTTTTCATAAAGACTTGATTTCACAAAGTACACAACCACACCGGCGATCACACCAACTGCTTCGATCACACCGGCAATCACTATATTTCCTGTCATCTGATAAATATAAACAACAATCAGAGTCAGAATAATAATCACACCGACCAATCCGCTGACTGCACTGCTTGGAAGCATGGAAAGAATTCCATTCCAAAGATACAAGATAAGCAGAATACCAAATGTACTGATAAATGCGATCATCTGACTTTCCGTCAGAGCAGACAGGAACATGCCGATTGCCGCATATACACAGCCCAACAGGAAGAATACCCCGATGGATATGTAATCTACTTTCAGATATGCAGTTCCCTGTGCCTTAATGATTAATGGGAACGCACAGAAGATCACATTCGGAATTCCAATTACCGTTACCATTGCAAGATATTTTCCAAGCACAACCTTCCACAGACTGACCGGAGCTGTCAGAAGCAGCTGATCTGTCTTATTTTTACGCTCTTCTGAAAAACTGCGCATCGTGATCAGCGGAATCCCTACGATAAATACGATCAGTGTACCTGAAAGCGTATAGGAAAAGTATGGATATCCGGCTGTCAGGTTATATGCCATAAAGTAGATTCCTGTAAATGCAATAAGAAATGCAACAAACACGCATCCCACCATAGACTGAAAATAGGAGCGTACTTCTCTTTTATAAATCGCCAGCATCTTTCATGTCCTCCGTTTCCTTCTTCTTCGCCTTTTCTGCATATTCTTCTGCTGCCCTGTCGCTCTGCGTCAGTTCCATAAAGACATCTTCAAGACTTACCTGCAACGGATTCAGTTTCAGCAGCGGCTGATGATTCTGTGCAAATGCCTGAAATACTTTTTCACGTACATCTGTATTTTTCTTCTCCTGAATCTGAGCCCATGTGATTCCATTTTCCAGATGCTTTGTAGAAATGCTTCGAATTCCATCTACTGTCTCAAGAATTCTTCGAACTTCGTCCGGGCTTGCTTTCGTCTCGATCTCAATCAGATCAGAATCTCCCAGATTCCGTTCCAGGTTCTCCGGTGTGTCACTTGCAACCAGTTTTCCTTTGGAAATGATCAAAATATAATCGCAGACTTCACGGACTTCCGCCAAAATATGAGAACTCAGGATCACTGTATGTTTCTTCGCAAGCTGACGGATCAGTTCACGGATCTCTATGATCTGTTTTGGATCAAGTCCGACACTTGGTTCATCAAGAATGATGATCTCCGGGAATCCAAGCACCGCCTGTGCCAGTCCGACTCTCTGACGGTATCCTTTTGACAAATTCTTGATCAGACGGTTTTCCACTTCCCAGATCTTCACCATCTTCTCTACTTCATTGATAGACTCTCCTCTTTTCTTCTTAGCGATTCCTTTCAACTCCGCTACAAATTCCAGATATTCACGAACTGTCATCTCCATATACAACGGTGGCAATTCCGGCAGATAACCAATCTGCCTTTTCGCCTCCTCCGGCTCTTTCAGAATATCATGTCCATTAATCAGCACTTCTCCTTCGGTAGCACCGAGATACCCTGTCATAATATTCATCGTTGTTGATTTTCCCGCCCCATTCGGTCCAAGAAAGCCGTAGACATGCCCTTCCTCTATTGTGAAGTTCAAATGATCTACTGCTGTATGATTTCCATACTTCTTCACAAGATTCTTTACTTCTATCAAAGTCTTACCTCCCTATATTTCTTCCAGTCTATATCTATGCAGACAAACCGAGATTTTTGACTTTTCAAAAGTATCAGAGTTCTGTGAATGTTTTGTGTTATAAATGTGACAGTTCTATTTCTTGTAAAAAGAACAAAGAATGTGCCTCGGCACATTCTTGCGCCTGCGGCGGTCGCTTGCGACACCTACCTTGTACGCCGCAGTGCGCATCCTGAGCGGAGCGTTTGTTGTATATTAGGAAAGTCCTTTCCTAATATACAACAAAGCATTCTCTGCATTGTTCCATATAAGAACCAACACAAAGAATGCCTTTTTTACTTTTCGTATTCCTTACAAACCAGATCTGCAATGATCTGCTGCCCCTGTGAATCCGGATGTACTCCATCTTTCTGCAGATGTGATGTCACAGATGACTGATACACATCCGCAACTTCATAATCGTATTTTCCCGCACGTTTTTCAATGATCGCGTTCATATTTTCAATAATGTCTTCTACAATTTTATTCAGCGTAGACGGAAGCTTCATATTTCCTGCCGGATTATAAATTGTAGTCACGATCACTTTTGCATCGTCCTTTTTCAATGAATTTACTGTCTTCATCATCTGAATCCATTCTTTTTCAAAGGAATTATAATCCCAGTTGTTCAACGCGTTGATCGCACTCAGCACAAGCAGCGGATTCTTCTTTACAGACTCTTTCAAAGATGCAAGTGCCTCATCCGCACTTTTAAATTTGTATCTGTCTTCAGGATTTCCTGAACCACACGCTTACATTCGTTGAGCAGGTCATTCGAACCAATTGTTATAAAAATACATCTGCTTTTGCAAGATTCGTCTGCACATCCTGCTTTGACAAATACTTTTCGTTCAATCCTGCTGTATCAAGACCTGTTCTTGCATAATTGTGATAAATATATCTGCACCCTTCGCTATATGCTATTTCCTTTGCTGCCAGACTTCCATAATTCTCCATCCAGGATTTATCGCAAGTGTAACCTTTCGCAATACTGTCTCCAAGTACTGTGCAATAAAGCTGATGTGGGCGTGCCGTTTCCTCCGTATTTTCTGTTCCGAATACCGGAAGAGTCTCTGTCAGCAGCATCCCTGCGCTGAGCAGAACTGCCAACATCCTTCTTCCGTATCTTGAAATCCTTCCTTTTCTTTCTCTCATTCCATTTTGTTTCATTTTCCGCACCTGCCTGTATTCTGTCCTTCTTCGTAGCTGTCCCTATTATTGCCTTATGCTTTTAGATTTCCCATTTTGCCTGACTTCCATGCTCTGTCTTTGTAATATTTAATTTCCAGTCAATCTGCTCTTTCAATTCATTTACATGGGAAATGATTCCAACCAGTCCTTTCTCTCCTGCAAGTTCTTTGAGAATCTGAATTGCACGGTCTCTTGATGCATCATCCAGAGATCCGAATCCTTCATCTACAAACATCGTCTCCAGACTTACAGCTCCCGCCGTATTCTGGATAATATCTGCAAGTCCCAATGCCATTGATAAGGCTGCCATGAAGGATTCTCCTCCTGAGAGAGACTTCACATCTCTGACAGAATCTGTCACCAGATCATAGACATCCAGATCAAGTCCGGCCTGTCCCTGACTACTCAAATCCTGAATCTCCCTGCACTGTAAAATAAATTCATTCGATGTCATCCGCGCCAGCCTGCGGTTTGCCGCCTGAATGATCTGCCGGAATAAGTCCGCTGTACATACGGTCTCAAAATCAAGTTTCACACTGCCGCTCAAATTGCCATTTGCAGTCTTGCTCAGGTTGGAAAGTACCTCATATTCTTTTCGCAGAGCTTCCTGCGAAGAAAAATATTGTTTCAGATTCTTGTACGCATTCTGGTTACCTGTCCATCTGCTGTGAAGCTGCATCTGATGATCCTGTTTTTCTTTCAACAGATGTTCTACTTCCTTTCGCTTTTCCATCTCCTGCTGCGGATCTTCCCGCTTTTCGCCTGCAGTCTGTTCCTTCAGCGTCTCGATCTTTGCCTTTTTCTCTAACAGCTGGCGGTCATGTTCTTTCACTTCTTTGTCTTTCTCCCGCCACCCTTCGATCCACTGTTTCGCCTCACGGAATTCTTCCTGTGAAGTAAATTCCTGTCGGCTGATCTCCTCTCGGAACTCTTCCTGCTCTTTTACAAAACGCTTCTCAAGTTCTGTTTTCTGACTTCGAAGTCCCTCCAGTTTTCCTGCCTGACGTCTGCTTTCCTCCGTCATCTTACGGCACTGTTCCTGTGCCTGCTTTGTTTCATTCTTCTTCCGATCCAGTTCAACCTGCATCTTCTGAAGCTCTTCTTTCACCTGCTCTTCTTTCACAGGATTATCTCCGAGAATACGTTGTTCTGATTCAAGCTGTGCTTTACATATCTGAAACTTTTCCTGCTGCTGTATTCTTTTTTGTTCCAGCAGATCACGTCTTTGCTTCAGTTTCTCTACCGTCTCTTTATCCGGTGCTTCTCCGGAAATCTTTGCCGGATGCGGATGTTCTACTGATCCGCAGACCGGACACGGCGTGCCTTCCTGTAATTCCTTTGCCAGGATTCCCGCCTGCTCCTGAAAGAATTTCGCATATGCTTCCTCATACTGAGCTGATGCTTCCTGACAATTCTGTATACAACGCTGCATTGCCCCTGTCTGATTTTCATATTCTTTCGAATACTTACGCACATTTGCGTAATGTGGAAGGAGATCCGATAACTGTGAAATTTTTTCAGCATTTCCGGTTCTTCCTTTGCAAAAACTTCTTCCAACTTCTTCCGCTTTTCTTTAACCTCAGAAAGTTCCTTTTCCTGTTCCTTCTGCCATACAGTAATCTGCTCGATTTCTCCCTGTATCTGCCGCACGGATTTCGCTGTTCGAAGAGCCTGCACTTCCAGATGTCTCGCCTGCTCTGCCCGGTGTCCAAGCACTGCCTGAACCCGACAGGTTTCCATCTCTTCCTGTTTTGCATTAAGAATACTCAGCTGCTTCTCTTCCATTTCCAAACGGTCAAATATCTTATTTTTCTCTGCTTTCTTCTGAATCAGCATTCGAAGTGTTTCTGACTGTTTCTTAAGTTCCTCTGATTCTTTCTTTAAGACTTTTCCACAACTTTCTTCATATTCGAGAAAGTTTTTCACAGCCTCCAGAACCTTTTCCCCTTCCGGCATGGATAACTCACAGAGTTCTTTCCACTGGTCTGCCAGATCCTGCTGCTCTGTATTCTCTGGTTCCACACGCTCCATCTCACGCCGGATGTCTGATTCACTTTCCTTCAGCGCAATATACAGATCTTTTCCTTTTTCTTTCAGTGCTTCCTGAATCCGCCAGTAGATCTGTGTCTGGAAAATCTGCGAGAAGATCTTTTTACGTTCTTTCGATTCTGCATGAAGAAGCTTTAAGAAATCTCCCCTGTGCGATCATGGCAATCTGCGTAAACTGCCCCGCATCAAGACCAATGATTTCCTGAATCTTCTGGTCTGTCTCTCGCTTCTTCCCCTGGTATTCCCTTCCGTCCGGAAGAAGGAGACTCACCTTCGCTGTCTCTTTCACATACCGGAGGCTTCCATCTGCTTTTCTTCTCTTCCCTACCCGGAGATATTCCGGATTACGGCACACGGTATATTCCTGTCCCCGATAAGAAAATACATATTCAACATAAGTGTCTGTGTCTTCTGATGCATACTGGCTGCGCATCATATTTCCATCTCTGCGTCCGCCACTCGTCCGGTCATACAGTGCATACATGATTGCATCAAAGATAGTTGTTTTTCCTGCACCTGTATCTCCGGTGATCAGAAATAATCCGCTGTGAATCTTTGTAAAATCTATCTCCTGGACGCCCGCATAAGATCCGAATGCGGACATCGTCAATCTCACCGGTCTCATACGTCTTCCCCTTTCACTTCACTTAGAATCTCTCTTAAGATCTTTTGTTCCTGCTCAGACATTTCCTGCCCCTGCATCTCTTTGTAAAAATCACAAAATGTTTCAAACGGAGTACCGATCCGTATCTGTTCTTCAGAAAATTCCAGCTTCTGTCTCGTCCTTTCATTATCCATCCGCACTTCGAGGATATGATGGAACTTTCTTTCCAGCTGTTCCTTCGGTTTGTACGGATCAACCTCATCTGTCAGCGTTACACTGACATAATCTTCGCTCCCGGTTCCGTCCTCCGCTTCAAGGATCTCTTCCAGAGTTCCACGCAGTTTCCGTACATCACGAAGCGGATGTAACGGCAGCTTCTGAATCTCCGGCTCGCTCCCCTTTTCTTTCAATTCGACTACATGAAGTGTCTTCTTCTGATTTGCTTCACTGACTGAATATTTCAACAATGTTCCGCAGTAACGGATCTTCTCCTGTCCGACTCTCTGTGCTCCATGTAAATGTCCAAGAGCCACATAGTCAAACTCCTGTACTACGGAAATATCTACATTATCAATGCCTCCGACAGATAATACTTCTGAATCACAAGTTACCGGAGTCTCTCCTTTTCCTGTATAAAACTGATGGGAAACCAGTACATTTCTTCTGGAGAAATCAATCTTCTCCCTCTCCAGAAGTCCTTGTACAGCTGCCGTATAACTCTCCGGCACATCTCCGCCAAAGATTTTACGCACATATCCCGGCTTCAAAAACGGAAGCAGCCAAAAATCCACTTCACCAAACTCATCCGTCAAAGTAATCTTTTTCAGACGATCTGCTTCTTCCTCCGGTGCCTGCCCCGCAATATAAATCTGATGACTTCCAAGCAAACGGCTGGCATAATCAAGCCGCTGTGCCGAATCATGATTTCCCGATATAATAAGCACCGGAATCACCGGTTCAATCTTAGCCAAAGCTGTCAGAAATTCATCAAACAAGCTGACGGCTTCTGCTGATGGCACGGATTTATCATAGATATCTCCAGCGATAACAATTGCATCCGGATGTATAGACTCTGCATATGAAAGAACCTCCGCAAGGATATGTTCCTGATCCTCCCGGAGGTTATAGTGATGTAATTGCTTTCCTATATGCAGGTCTGATAAATGAAAAAACTTCATATCATCACCTCATTACAGTAAATTTACTTCTTTCCCGGATTCTTCCAGATCCAGATTGCTGCTACAATACCAAGCATATACAGAATGTTCACAAGAACGACCGGATTATCCTTCAGTAAAGCGACAACCGCTACAATTGCTGCAAGTATCGCCGCAAGCTGAAGCACCTTGAGAAGCTTCTCATTCCGGCTCTGTCTTGCTTTCTGTAAGCATTCCAGTCTGCGCTGTTCCAACGTCAGATATTCCAGCATATCCTCCGGTCGAATCTTAGAAAGAATCACTTCTTCTCTGGAAAATTTCTTCTCCCCACTGCGGTGGAAAATACTCTTGATCTGATCGATCTTTTCCTTCCGGTTCTGCGGATCTTTAACCGCCTGCTCGTACTCTTCCTCAGCTGCACGATCCTCCACAGTCTCTTTGTAATAATCTTCCAGCTTCTGCGCCGGTTCTACCGGTGGCTGTAAAGGATGTGTTGGTTCCGTATTCACCGGTGGTATCGCCTCTGTCTTCACTGGCGGAATCTCCTCCGCATCCACCGGCTGCTCGACTATTTCTGATGTATTCACTTTATCTTCTTCAGACACTATAGTTCTCCTTTTATCTTCTCCGCATTAATCCTGAAAATGATACCTGCTCTTCATATATCAAGATGTTGGGGTCAAAAGGTATTTTGACCCCTATGATACACGGATTGCTTCGCATTTCATGCTCTCGCAATCCTAAAACACCTCAAATCCGCTCATTTTTTCTACGAAAAATGGCTACTTTTCGGTGTTTTGCGGGTCAATAAGTCATGCTTTTTCATGCAAGCAAGAAACGCATGAGCTTTTGATCCTTGTATCATATCAACATATAGATTATAGCAAATTCACGAAAAATATACAACCAACAGGAAATGGACCTAGTGTCGATTAATAGTTACTGTTGCTTCTCCGCTCCCGGAAGTTTCACCATCTTCGGTGCATGCTTCAGCGCCGGAATGATCTTTGCGATCAAATCAGATGTACGAATCTTCAAGCTGGATGTGTTGATGCACGGATGACAGCCAAAATACGGATCTTTCATTACATCCTCATCGATCAAAAGCTGTACTTTTCCCTCTGTATCATTCATAAGTCCCATAACGCTGACGGATCCCGGTGTAATATCCAGATACTTCTCCATATATTCCGGCTTTGCAAAGGAAAGTCTGGCAGAACCGATCTGTGCCGACAAATTTTTCGTCTTAAATGACTTGTCTCCCGGCATCAGTAGCAGATAAAAGTCTGTTTCCTGTCGATTGCAAAGGAACAAGTTCTTGCAGATTGCGGTTCCATCTCCAAGTGTTCTGTCGATTTCTTCACAGGCTTCCATTGTCATTGCCGCCTCATGGTCTACTCTCTGGTATTCCACACCAAGCTTGTCGAGTAAATCATATACCCTGATTTCCTTCTGTAATCTTCCTTCTGTGTTTTCTGGTCTTCCATTCTCTAATTTCATGTCGCCACTCCTATCCTAACCTAAGCGCTCTATACCGGTCAAGGCACGCAAATATTTCCTGTCTTCTCGGCACTGCCATACAGGATACACTGGATGTACTCTCGCACAATGCCGCCAGCGATTTATTCTGCATCACTTCTTCCAGCTCATCTACAATCTGGATCAGATTCTTCTTTCCATCGATCAAATGCTTCTGCGCATATCGTACACAGTAGCCAAGTGCTGCCACCTGTTCGCTATCCGTGATCTGTTCCAAATACCTCAGATCGATCGTATCCCTGTTGATCATCACAGATTCTTTTCCCATCGTCTTCATCTTGATCCTGTCATTTCCGTGAAATGCCTGATCCGGTCGCGGCACTCTGTCATAAGCCGGCTTTTTTGCTAGCTGCTCCGGCACGCTGATCTGCGGGAAGTTCTCTGCTTCTTTTTTCGCCAGTACTGTAATATCTTTCGGAACATAACGATCCATCTGGATAATACTGTCTGCGATATGGAATAAGCTCCCGAACTTCCTGCAACGATCACTGTCGAGTATTCCATAATTTTCATACAATTCTCTGATTCTTCAATAAATGGCGTGATCGGCTCCATCTCTCTGTGGATCACGCGCTGCATCAGCTCATCACGGATCATGAAGTTCGTTGCACTCGTATCTTCATCAATCAGGAACAGGGATGTTCCGGCCTCAATTCCTTCAATCACATTTGCTGCCTGTGAAGTACTTCCACTTGCATCTTCCGTACAGAATGACGTAGTATCTTTTCCGTTCGGAAGATCGTTGATGAACATGGAAATGTCTGTCTTCCGGATACTTCTGCCATCCTCCGCGCGCAATTTCACTGCTGTCGCATCTGTGATCACATACTCTCTTCCATCCCCTGCGATGTGATTGTACACTCCAAGCTCCAGAGCTTTCAAAAGTGTTGACTTTCCGTGATAACCTCCACCGACGATCAAAGTAATCCCCTTACGGATTCCCATACCGGTAATCTTTCCTTTATGTGGAAGTTCCAGTGTCACTTCCTGCTCCGTCGGAGACTGGAAGGCAATTCCGTCACGCATCGGCCTGGATGAAATTCCGGATTCCCTTGGCAGTACACTTCCGTTTGCCACGAAAGCACACAAACCACGTTTCGGAAGTTCTTTACGGATATACTCCTGATCTTCTGCCAGATCTACGATTCTTCTCAATCTTTTTGCATCCAGATTCTTATAAAACAAGGATGGCTTTACACACTCCGGAACAAAATCAAATAAAATCTTCTCTAATTCTCTTGCATTGATCGTTCGCCCATTTGCCGGAAATCCGATTTCCATTCTCAGAAGGATGTTTCCGTTCTCCGGCTGGATCTGACACGCTGTTCTCTCCAAAACTTCCTGTCCGCATCTGCTGACAGAGATCAGTCCGCTCTTACCTGAACCTTTCGCCTTGAATGCAAACCTCTCTGCCCTTCTTCCAAACTGGCGCAGCAATTCATCCTGAAGTGCGATTCTCTGACATTTTCCACAATATAATTCCTGTGGGAATCCTGCTGTCTTTCCACTCACCAGTACACTTACCTTTGACGGTGACGCAAACGGATCTCCCTGTACGTGATCGATCGATAAAACATATCCCGGAAATCGGTACTGTCCTTTTGTATCTTTATAAGCCGGATATCCCCGGTGATCTATTCTTGATAATAAACTTTTAAGTTCTGCTTCTGACTGCATTTTTATTCCACTCTTTCTTTTTCTCATTCGTGCAGAACACGCTCAAACTACACGAACCAATTCTTATTATACAACATTTTTTGCTCTCTTGCATGCAAGAGTCATGCAGCTGTTACTGTTCACTCCCGTGTCAATCACTCCGCTGATTGACACGGAGGATGCGTGTTTTGATTTGAATGCATCTCGCCCCATCGCCAAAGGCGATTTAAAATGGCGAGATGCGTTGCTGGTCGCACATCGTGTGAACAGTAACATGCAGCCTGCCAGATCTGTACAGCAAAAAGAAGCCATTATCCAGACTCTTTATCCGAATAATGACTTCCAATCATTTACTTCAAATTACTTTTCCGTAAGATTATTCTATACCTCGAAGATCAGATCTCCATAAGATGGCATTGGCCAGGCTTCTTTATCCACGATCATCTCAAGTTTGTCAACCGGTGTGCGGAGTGCATCCATAGCCGGAACAACCTCTGTATGATAGTATGTAGCCTGTACTTCGCCTTCTTCTTTTGCTGCTGCCTCACCTGTCACTTTTACAAGCCTATCAAGCGCTGCCTTTGTCTCAGCCATCAGAGCACTTACTTCCTTAAGTGCCTCTGTCTGAACTGTCGCATCAACACCTGCTGCCTTCACAGCATTAATTGTATCTGCCAGTGTCTTTGTATACTTGATAAATGCCGGCAGGAACTGTTTGCTTGCCATATCGATCATAGTACGAGCTTCAATATTGATTGCCTTAGCATATGCCTCATACTGAATCTCTGCACGAGACTCAAGCTCTGCTTTTGTGAATACATTAAATCTCTCAAACAATTCTACAGCCTTGTCTGTTGTGATTGCCGGAATTGCTTCAACCATAGACTTAATGTTCGGAAGTCCTCTTCTCTCAGCCTCTGCAACCCACGCGTCAGAGTATCCGTTTCCGTTGAAGATGATTCTCTGGTTCTCTGTCAGGTATTCTTTGATCAGATCATGTACTGCCATATCGAAATCATCTGCTTTTTCCAGTTCATCACAGGCTTCTGCAAATGCTTCTGCAACGATTGTATTTAATACAACGTTTGGCTGTGCGATGGAATCCTGAGAACCTACCATACGGAACTCGAACTTGTTTCCGGTAAATGCAAATGGTTGACGTTCTGTTCCGGTCTGTTGCATCTTTCAATGAAATCAGGTAATGTTTTAACACCTGTCTCTAACATTTTCCTGAAATACTATGTGTGGCTCACCAGTGCTGATCAGCTGTGACAACACATCCTCTAACTGCTCGCCCAGGAACACGGAAAGGATTGCCGGCGGTGCCTCATTTGCTCCTAATCTGTGATCATTTCCGACATCTGCTGCGGATTCTCTTAACAGATCTGCATGTGTATCCACTGCCTTTAAGATACAGGTTAAAACTAATAGGAACTGAATATTCTCATGTGGCGTTTTGCCCGGATCCAACAGGTTAATTCCATCATCTGTTGTGATCGACCAGTTGTTGTGTTTACCGGAACCGTTAACTCCTGCAAATGGTTTCTCGTGAAGTAAGCACTGTAAGCCATGACGGTAAGCAACTTTTTTCAATGTCTCCATGACTAACTGGTTGTGATCCACTGCAATGTTTGCTTCTGCATAAATTGGAGCTAACTCATGCTGTGCAGGTGCGACCTCATTATGCTGTGTCTTCGAGGACACGCCAAGCTTCCAAAGTTCAATATTGACATCTCTCATATAGGATGCGATACGCTCGCGGATGCTTCCAAAGTAATGGTCATCCATTTCCTGTCCTTTTGGAGGCATTGCACCAAACAAAGTACGTCCGGTAAAGATCAGGTCTTTTCTCTGTAAATATTTTTCTCTGTCTACAATAAAGTATTCCTGCTCCGGTCCTACCGAA
>ENA-OQJF01000161-OQJF01000161.1-human-gut-metagenome-genome-assembly--contig:-NODE-161-length-17602-cov-3.157597_pt1 | contig 17602 bp, 13 predicted proteins | sample MGYA00242595_ERZ504761 | MGnify/ENA primary metagenome ERZ504761 (study PRJEB26092, sample SAMD00036367) | human gut metagenome | host: Homo sapiens | study: EMG produced TPA metagenomics assembly of...
ACGTTCTGTAGCGCGTAACGCGTTAGCGATGGCCTGGTTGGTAGAGCCAACCCACGGCTGCGGACTGCGCGTGTTCACAAACACCACAATACGCTTATCTCCTGCATCGGCCATGATGGCGTCGATTTGGTCGTCGGTTACCAAGCCGTTGGTGCCCAGCGCAAAGACCACGATCTTGCCGGCAAGGTTCTGTTGAAGATAGCCCTCAAATGTCGCACGGCCCGCATCGAACTGGCGGCCCTTTTCGGCATCGATATGGCTGTGCGGGAACACGCCGTCAAAGGTGTCCACGGCACGCAGCGACACGGAGTCACCGATCATCAACAGGTCGTAGGAGCCGTCGGGGAAGCCGTCGTTGTCCTTGTCGGTGTCGTCGGCCGCCTGCTGGTCGGTGGGTGCGGCGTTCTTGGCTTCCTTGTTCAGAACTTCGGCGCCCTCGCCGCTCAGCGCAGACGTCTCGGGCACAAAGATCAGGCCGCCCAGTGCAACGACCAACACGACAGCGCAGGCTGCGCAGGCAGGGACGTGCGCGCGCACCCAGTTGGCGGGCGTGGCGGTGCCGTCGCGGAACTCGGATACGGTGCGCCCAAAGGCGCCCTTTCTAAACGGCGTCTCGATAAAGCGATATGAGCATTCGGCCACGGCGACCACCAACAGCACCTGCAAAATGTACTGCCACCACGGTGTATCGTTGATGTTGGCGACCGGGTTCATGAGCAACAGCAGGGGATAGTGCCACAGGTAGATGCTGTACGAGCGCTTTGCCAACCCACACGAGCGGCTCGGCGGACAGCGCGCGGGCAACCATTCCCTGGGGCTGCACGCAGGCCGCGATGACCATGAGCGTGAGGATCGAGCACAGCAGCGTGCCTCCGCGATACTGGAAGGCGGTGTAGCCGTTGGTGAGCGCGACCATGGCGGCAAGGCCAACCAGACCCACGACGCCCAATACATCGATGGATGCGGGCGAGGACCAAAAACGCACGAGGGCGCTCGGCTGTGCCGGTGCGGTCTCGGCTGCTTCGTCGGCCTTCTCGCCAGGCTTGTCCTCGGCGTTCTTGCCGTGCTTGGCGGCTCCAGCCAGGCGATTGAGCCCCAGACGACGAGCGAGACGCACCGGCGCCAGGTCGCGATCGGGGATAAAGGCCATCCAGGCACCCAGCAGCAGCGAGAACACACGGGTGTCGGTGCCGTAGTACACGCGGCTGGGGTCGGCGGCAGGGTTGTAAAGCACCATCATGGCGAGGGCAGATACCGCGGCAAGGCCCAGAACCACGCGGCGCGTGTTGGGTTTGCTCACATGCATGGATACCATGGCAAACAGCAGTGGCGGCCAAATCAGGTAGAACTGTTCCTCGATGGCAAGCGACCAAAAGTGCGTGAGCGGCGAGGGGTCGCCCAGAGCATTGAAGTACGAGACGTTTTGGGCAATCTGCCACCAGTTGTTGAAGAACAACAGCGACGGCAGGATGTCGGGGCGCATCTTGGTGAGCATCACGTGGTTGAAGACGGTGCACAGAGCACAGGTCACCACCACGACGGTCACCACGGCGGGGACCAGGCGACGGATGCGGCGGATCCAGAAGCTCTTGAGGTCGATGCGGCCGGTCTTAGCGACTTCGTTGAGCAGCAAGCGCGTGATCAGATAGCCCGAAAGCACAAAGAAGATCGTGACGCCGAGCAGGCCGCCCTGAGCCCACGTGAGGTTAAGGTGATAGAGCACCACCGCGACGACGGCGAGCGTACGCAGGCCGTCGAGTGCAGGGATGTAGCGGGACTTGGGGCGAGCAGGCGTCTGCTCCGCGGCGGGAGTGTTGGCGCGGCCCGCATTGTTTGCAGAAGCGCGATGGGGGCTCGTGGTGCGTCGCGGCTCGTTGGCACGGCGTTCGCTCTTCACGCGTTCGTGCGGCGCCGGCTCGTTGCCCGTGCGGCGTCGACCGCGCGAGCCCGATTGCGAGAATTGTTCCATAAAACATCATCCAATGACGAGAATAATCAGCACGTATTCATTGTAGCTGCCTGCTCCTGTGAATGCTTGCTGCTGGCGCAACCTCAAGGGTGCGTTCACATCAAAGTGAACTAAAGTTATAGAGGTGCGAAGGCGCGCAATCGACGGTCGACGGTGGGTGCAAAGCCCGCAGATGAGGAGGTTTCCATGGCAGATCGCGGCATCGTTGCGGTGTTCGGCAGCATGAACATGGACCTTTCGGTGGCGTGCGAGCGCATACCGCGTGCGGGCGAGACCGTCGGCGGCAGCGGGTTTATCACCAACGCCGGCGGCAAAGGCGCCAATCAGGCCGTAGCTGCCGCGCGTATGGGCGCGTGCACGCACATGATCGGCGCGGTCGGTCGCGACGCGTTCGGCGCGTCGCTCGTGGTGGGGCTCCAAGACGCCGGCGTGGACTGTGACTTTGTAGTGCATCGCGATGACGTGGAGACGGGAACGGCGACCATCATTCGCTGCGAGGGCGACAACCGCATCGTACTGTCACCGGGCGCCAACCATGCGCTTGCGGGCGCGGACGTTGCCTGCGCGCTGAGGCGTCTGGTGGCCCATGAGCTCGACGGCGACGCCAGCGAGATTGCCCCGGCTGCCGGAAGCGTCTTTATCGCCCAGGGCGAATGTGACCTTGCGGCGACGGCCGAGGCGCTTGTTTGCGCTCACGAGCTGGGGTTCTATACGGTCTTTAATCCAGCGCCTGCCTGCGAGCTGCCTGCGGAGGTCTGGCCTGCGGTCGACCTGGTCTGTCCCAACGAGACCGAGTGCCAAGTGCTGACGGGCATTCTGCCCACGGATGATGTGAGTTGCGTCACCGCGCTCAATGCGCTGCTCGACAAGGGTGCCGGGGCTGCGGTCATCACGTTGGGCGGTGCCGGCTCGGTTACGCTCGGCGATGGCGGTGAGCTGCTGCGCATGCCGGCACTTTCGAGTACGGTAGTCGATACCACGGCCGCCGGCGATACGTTTATCGGCGCGTTGGCGGCGGCTCGCCTAGAGGGCCTGCCGCTCTTTGAGTGCATGGCCGCGGGTGCTCGCGCCTCGGCAGTGACGGTGTCGCGCCTGGGCGCTCAGCAATCGATTCCCACGCGCGCCGAAGTTGAACATTGGTTTGGTTAAACGATAAAGACGGAGAAGCGGAGTAGAACAATGACAACCAAGAAGCTGATCCTTGATCTGGATATGGGTGTGGACGATGCGATGGCGCTGGCCTATGCCATCGCGAGCCCCGAGGTGGAGCTCGTGGGCATCACCACGTGCTTTGGCAACGTGCGCGTCGAGCAATCGGCGCACAACTGCCTTGCGGTGCTCGATCTGCTGGGTCGCCCCGAGGTTCCGGTGTACCTGGGTGCCGACCGTCCTCTGCAGGCGACTGAGCCCTATACGCCGCCGGCGTCCACCGCGCTCATTCACGGCAAGAACGGCATCGGCGGCGCGAGCGTGCCCGCGTCGCCCTACGAGCCGGTGGGGGCGACCTCGGCCGACGGCAACGCTGCGGTCGATTATCTGATCGATGCCGCGCGCACCTATGGTCCCGATCTGGTCTACGTAGCGACTGGCCCGCTCTCCAACCTGGCGCTCGCCCTGGAGCGCGATGCGGCGGCGATGATGTCCATCGGCCGCGTGGTCGTGATGGGCGGCGCCCTTACCGTGCCCGGCAACGTGAGCGCGGGCGCCGAGGCCAATATGGCGAGCGACCCCGAGGCAGCCGACGCGGTGCTGCGCTCGGGCCGTAAGCTCACCATGGTGGGTCTGGACGTGACGCATCGCGTGGTGCTCACACGCCGCGACATTGCCGGCTGGACGGGCTCGGGCACCATGGCGGGCTGCGCATTTGCGAGCATGGTCGAGCACTACATTGGCTCGTACGAGATGAACGCACCCTACCTGGGTGGTTGTGCGCTGCACGATCCGCTGGCCGTTGCCGTGGCGATCGACCCCACGCTCGTAGGTGCGCTCGGCTGCAACCTGCGTGTTGATCTGCTGGGCGAGTACCGCGGTCGCACCATCTGCGATGAGCGCCGCCTGTCCGATCCGGACAAGAGCGCGCTTGTGGCACTGACCGTGGATGCTCCGCGCTTCCTGTCCGAGTTCAAGACGCGTATGGCCCGTGTCCTTGGCTAAGTTGTCTTTTTGGGACGGGGCTTTTTTGACTGGTATGATTGGTACGACCATTCGAACCAGCTAAAAGAGCCCCGTCCCAATTTGACTATCGAGAGGATCTGCCATGGAGCGCATCGCCAGCTTTTCCGTTGATCATCTGCTGCTTGAGCCCGGCGTGTATGTGAGCCGCATCGACCGCGATCCGGCGACCGGTGCTGCCGTCACCACGTTTGACTTACGCCTGACCACGCCCAACAAGGAGCCGGTCATGAACACCGCCGAGTGCCACACCATCGAGCACCTGGGTGCAACGTTCTTGCGCAATCATGCCGAGTGGTCGGGCCGCATTGTCTACTTTGGCCCCATGGGCTGCCGCACGGGCTTTTACCTCGTTGTGTTTGGCGAGGTGACGAGCGAGGAGATCCTGCCGCTCGTGCGTGAGCTGTTCGAGTTTGTCGCCGACTTTGAGGGCGATGTCCCCGGTGCCGCTCCCGAGGAGTGCGGCAACTACCTGGACCAGAACCTTCCCATGGCTAACTGGCTCGCGCGCCGTTACCTCGACCGCGACCTGGCCGATATCGACGAGAAGCACCTGCACTATCAGCAGGCATAAGGGCTTTATCGCCCAAAACGCGCGCATTGGGCGCCTTCGCTTATGCGGGGGCGCCTTTTTGTTGATTGGTCGGGACGAGCGTTCAAAATCGCTCATGTTTGTTCTAGAATGTTCGTATAGTCACATTTACGAACAGGAGTGAACATGCATATCTACTCTGTCAACGATCCCGAGTTCAAATCCTATGGCAACGTTTGGGATGACGTTCCGTCCGAGCTCACGTCGCCCGTGCTCGAGGCGCTCTCAGCCACGCCCATTCCCGAGGGCAGCAAGTACGTAGCAAGCGCGCCGGAGCTCGAGGGCGTCAAAGATGCCGATAAACTGGGCTTTCTCATGTTTGGCGGCCGTCCCTTCCAGCTCGGCTGGTGCAACGGCCACAACACGCAGCTCAACTGCCTGGAGTATCACCGCGCGAGCGAATTCAACCTGGGCGCTCGCGACTTTATCCTGCTCGTGGCGCATCGCTGGGAGATCGAGGACGGCAAGCTCGACACCGCGTGTGTCAAGGCGTTTCGCGTGCCGGCGGGTACGGTCGTCGAAGTCTTCAACACCACGCTTCACTACACGCCGTGTATGGTCGACGACGGTGGCTTCCAGGTGATGGTGGCGCTGCCCGCCGGCACCAACGGTCCGCGCCCCGAGGCCGCGGCCGACATGCCCACGGCCGGCGACAGCTACTGCTACTGGAAGGCCGACAAGTGGGTTCTCTGCCATGCTGACAGCCCCAAGGCTGCCGAGGGCGGCTACGTAGGCCTCATCGGCAAGAACCTCGACATCGCCTGCGACTAGAATCTTCTGTCTCGATCTGTAACATCTAGCGGGCTAAATCGTCTCTACCTGTTACAGATTTAGACAAACTGCAGGGACAGACCGAACAATCTCAATCTGTAACACCAAGCCCGATTTTGACGGCCTAGCTGTTACAGATCGAGACAAAACGGGCCCAAACCACCACAAAGGTGCCTGTCCCCTTTGTGGTGGTTTGGGGCGGCGGTATCAGAAAGTGTCAGACGGGGGCGGCTGCCGGGCCGCCGTGTGCGAAAAGAAGTGTCGGCCTGCGTCGCTGTCGTTGGGCGAGGCCCTATTTGCGGGGATACTGAAACCACGACAAGCAGCGTGCGAAAGGATTGATACATGGCTTTCCGTAATGACTTCCTGTGGGGCGGCGCAACGGCTGCCAACCAGTGCGAGGGCGCCTACGACGTGGACGGCCGCGGCCTGGCCAACGTGGACGTGGCTCCGCACGGCCCCGAGCGCTATGCGGTGGTCTCCGGTCAGCGCAAGATGCTCGACTTCGAGGACGGCTATTACTATCCTGCGCAGACTGGCATCGATTTCTATCACCACTACAAAGAGGATATTGCTCTCTTTGCCGAGATGGGCTTTAAGACCTTCCGCATGAGCCTGGCTTGGACCCGTATCTTCCCCAACGGTGACGAGACCGAGCCCAACGAGGCCGGCTTGGCCTTCTACGAGGACGTATTCCGCGAGTGCCAGGCGCACGGTATCGAGCCGCTCGTGACCATCACGCACTTCGACTGCCCGATTCACCTCATCAAGGAGTACGGCGGCTGGCGCAACCGCAAGCTCATCGACTTCTACAAGAACCTCGCGACCACGATCTTCACCCGCTACAAGGGTCTGGTGAAGTACTGGCTCACCTTTAACGAGATCAATATGATCTTGCACCTGCCGTTTATGGGTGCCGGCTTGGTCTTTGAGGAGGGCGAGAACAAGGAGGCCGTCGAGTACCTTGCCGCTCACAACGAGCTTGTCGCCAGCGCTTGGGCAACCAAGATCGCCCACGAGATCGACCCCGAGATCAAGATCGGCTGCATGCTTGCCGCAGGTAGCTACTATCCCTACAGCTGCCGTCCGGGCGATGTGCGCCAAGCGCAGCTCGACAACCAGGACAATTACTTCTTCGTTGACGTCCAGAGCCGCGGCTACTACCCGGCATATGCTGTCAAGAAGCTCGAGCGTTTGGGCATCGATGTGGGTATGACCGACGAGGACCGCGAGATTCTGGCCGCCAACACCGTCGACTTCATCAGCTTTAGCTATTACAGCACCCGTTGCTCCGCCGGTGCCGATAACCCCGATGTCGAGCGCACCCAGGGCAACGCCTTCGTCGGTGCCAAGAACCCCTACCTGCAGGAGAGCCAGTGGGGCTGGGCCATCGATCCGCTGGGCTTCCGTATTACGCTCAACGGCCTGTACGACCGTTATCAGAAGCCACTGTTTGTGGTTGAGAACGGTCTGGGCGCCAAGGATGTTGTCGAGGAGGATGGCTCCATCAACGATGACTACCGTATCGACTATCTGCGCCAGCATATTGCCGCGATGCGCGATGCGGTGACCGAGGATGGCGTTGACCTGCTGGGCTACACCACCTGGGGTCCGATCGATCTGGTCTCGGCTGGCACGGGCGAGATGTCCAAGCGCTACGGCTTTATCTATGTCGACCGCGATGATGCGGGCAACGGCACCCTCAAGCGCTCCAAGAAGAAGAGCTTCGACTGGTACAAGAAGGTTATTGCTTCTAATGGTGAGGACCTGTCCTAAGGAAGTTGAGACACTCGACTTCAGAGCCTCCTGACCAAGGCGCCCGGCGAGCAGTTAATGCTTGCCGGGCGCCTTGCCGTCTGCGGATTTTGGGACATGCGGCCCGCTTTTTCGACCCATCTGTCGGTACACTAAAAGCACTATGGGTACCCGCGAGCGACATATCGGCAACGCGGCCGCCCGATCCGCACCCGTGGCGGATCCCAGGGGCGGCAGGCTCTTCGCCATGCCGCGATTCCTTGTTGGCATAACACATCAGGTGTACCGTCACCGCGTCTTCGCTATCGCCGGCGCCATCACCGCGCTGTTCCTCATGCTTTTGGCAGTCTTGCCGGCGCTGTTCGCCTTCGACCCCAAACTATCTAACGCCGTGCCCGCCTATAGCGAGGTGTCCGAAGAGGTCGTGGATGCGCTCGTCCATTCGAGCTCTCTGCCGTTGCTTGTTGCCGCAATTGCATTTTCGATCTGGGGCGTATCGGTCTATCTGCGCTGTTTGGACTATGTGTTGCGCCGCCGTCTTGTTGCCATCGCCACCATCTGCGTCCTGTGGATGATCGAAGTCATTCTCAAGTACAAGTCGTTCACGCCGTTCTATGCCACCGTGCTGTGGTACCTGTACTACGTGCCCATGACGCTCATTCCGCTGCTCTACCAGTTGTGTGGTCTGCGCCTTGCGGGCCTGGAGCAACACCGCCTGGGTCGCCGCTACTGCGCTGCGCTGTGGATTATGGCTATCCTGCTTATCGGATTTGTGCTCACCAACGATTTTCACCAGCAGGTCTTCCACTTTGACCGTACAAGCGACACCTGGAGCAACGATTACACGTACGGCTGGGGTTATTTCGCCGTCCTCGTGTGGACGGCCTTTAACTTTGTGGCCTTTTTTATCCTGGTGGGCCGGTCCTCGTCCTTTCGCATCCAACGTTTCTCGGGCACGGCGGCGCTCGTGCTGCTGGGCGGCGCGTTCTTTGCCATCTCATATGCGTTGCGCGTGCCCTGGGCATGGAGGCTCAACTTCTCGCTCATCTATTGCGTCTTGTGTGTGGTGGCGATGGAAATCTGTCTCGATTGCGGTGTCATTCCGTCATATCACGACATCGCCGGCATCTTCGACACCTTGCCGCTTGACCTCAAAGTTCTAACGCGCGACCTGCAGGAAGTCTATGCCACGCCGGTGTCGAAGCCAATGCCGGCGGGCGTGTGCGAAGAGCTGCGAGCCCAGGAACACGGGCATGCCCATGCCTTTGCCGTGGAGTCCAATCCCGATGTAATGTACCGAGCCTTTCCGCTGCTGGGCGGATCGGCCCTGCTTGCCCAAGACGTGTCGGATCTCAACGAGCTTAACCGTGAACTGGCACACCGTCGCATGGAGCTGCAGCGTCAAAACGAGCTGCTCGCTGCCGACTACGACCTTAAGACGCACCTGGCAGATCAAGAGGCCGAGACCTTGCTGGTCCAAGACGTGGACCAGGCGCTTGCCCGCGCGCTCGAAGGGATGTACGACCTGCTGAGCTCGCTGCCGCCGTTGACCGATGAAGCGTCTTCGCACGAGCGTTACCGCATGCTGCAGCGCGCCAAGATGCTCGTCGCCTATTGCAAGCGCAAAGGGTCGCTCACGTTGGCACAGCACGGGGAGAGCGGTTTTGATCGCGACCGCATTCAGCTCATTGCCAACGAGCTCGCAAGCGACCTGCGCACCATCGATATCGATTGCGCTTCGATTATCGCCATACGGCGCCCGATGCACGCCAGTACGGTAAGCGCCCTGTACGACTGCGTGTATGACTTTGCGTTTTTTGCCTACACCACCGACCATCCGGCGCTTATGTATCACTTGGGCGACCATGACCGATGCAGTGTCGAGCTGCGCGCCACGCTTTTTTCCAACGATGATGAAGATCTTTCGCAGACGCCCGCCGCGCAAGAGCTCGAAAGCGCTCTGCAAGGGCGCAACGTGGCATACCGCCTTGAGGGCGAGACCGGCCAGCTGCGCATGATCGTCTTGATGCCGAGGGCGGGTGAGTGACGATGCAGATTTCGCTCATTCTTCCCCAAATCGTTGCGCTCGATGTTGTCTTTGCCCTGGCTGCGTGTCTGCAGACGATCCACGTCCCGCTCATCGCATCGCGCCGCTCGTCCTATAACCGTAAGGTGATTTGTGCCTACGAGGCGAGCCTTGTGCTTCACCTAGTTATTTCGGCGCTCATCTTGTTCGCGTCGTCTGGCTCATATCTGGTGGCGCCGCTTGACGTTTGCGCCAGGGCAATGGGCGGAGCGTTGTGGACCAATGCCGCAATCTTTGCCTATGGCGTGGTACTTATGGTGCGCTATCGTCGCCCCGTCATGCTGGCCGAACTGTTGCTCGTTGCCGCCGTGACACCGCCGGTGGTACTTGCCATGGGCTCGGCGTGGACCACGGTCCTTATCGCAGAGGGAGCGCTTTTCCTGTTCCGCTCCATTGCGGCGCTCTTGATGGATGTCCGCAACCGCCAGGAGGATATCACCGCGTTCTCGACGATCGAAACCATCAACGTGATTCCCGTGGGCATCCTGTATCTGGACCCGAGGGGCCGTCCGCTGCTCATGAACCGCTGCATGACGAAAAAACCTGGTGGAGCTTCATATGCCCACCGACCTAGGTGATATGAGCGGAACATGGAACGACCTGCGCAAACTCAGCATGCAGATGCCCGAAAGCAGCCAGAACCGCGTGCGGATTAATCTGGACCGCTTTGGTGAGGCGCGGGCGGTGGTCGAGGTTTCTCCCGCCGAGATTCGCTTGTTTGTGCACGACGAGGTTATGGTTTCGGGCCGCCTCTTTGAGCGCATTATCGGACTGGACGTGACGGAATACGCACACGCCTACGACCGCTTGGCGCAAGCAAACCACCTGCTTGAGCTTGCGGGCCAAGAGCTCCAGTCCCAGATCGAAGAGTTAAAAAGGTTGCCGACAATGCGGCCTACCTACGTATGCGAGCCCGCGTTCACGATGTGATCGGGCAGCGCCTGTCCATTCTTCATCGCTATTTGGAGGAGGGGCGTCTGGACGATGAGTCGCTCGAGCAGATCGACCCGTTGCTACGCTCAATTGCCGCCGATTTGCGCAGTGGTGGTGCCAGCGAGCCTGCAGAGCAGCTGGGTGATATCGTCCATGCTTTTGGCCTGGTGAGTGTGCAGATCGATGTTGAGGGGGCGCTGCCTGAGGACGCGCGTGTCGCTGCAGCCTTTCTGCAGATTATCCGCGAAGCCTCGACCAATGCCACCAAGCATGCACAGGCCCATCGGGTCCATGTGCGCCTGTGGCGGGAGACGTCGGAAGACAGCGCTGTTGTGCGGATGACCGTTTCTAACGACGGCGCGCCTGCACCCGTATCGTATCGCGAGGGAACGGGTATCCCAGGTATGAGGCATGTCGCGCAAGATCTGGGCGGCTGCCTGGAAATCCATGCCGCCCCGCCCTTTACGCTTGCGGTGTCCATCCCGCTCAACGCCAGCGCCACAGCTCAAAGGAGAAGCTCATGATCCGCGTCCTTATAGTCGAAGACCAGGCCATCCTGCGCGAGAGCCTGGCGCGTTCCGTTGGCGACCAGCCCGATATGACCGTTGTTTCCGCCATTGCCGATGCTTCCGAGGCCTTGGGTGTCGCGCTCAAGGAGCGCCCGGACATGATACTGATGGACGTATGCACCGAGCATGATTCCAACGGCATCGTGGCGGCGGCGCGCATCAAAGAACAACTGCCCGAGTGCCGCGTCATTATCATGACCGGCATGCCCGAGATCACCTTTGTCGATCAGGCGCGCGAGGCGGGCGTCGACAGCTTTGTGTACAAGAACGTCGGTATCGACGAGCTTTTCGCCGTGATGCGCTCCACGTTGGCGGGTTACTGCACGTTTCCCAAGCCGCCCGAGAGCATCTTCTCGGGCACGGCGGCCCTCGACGATGTCGAGCTGTCGATCTTGCGCCTTGCCTGCGAGGGTAAAAGCCGCCGCGAGATCGCGGCCGAGCTGTTTATGAGCGAGGGCACCATCAAACGCCGCATCTCGGAGATTCTCAATAAGACCGGCTACGACAACATCATGCGCTTGGCCGTGCGCGCGGTAACGGAGGGCAGCATCGTTCCCAACATGGAGCGCTAGCGCTCGTTACGCATCGGCATAAAGCGACGGGGCCGCAGGATCAACTCCTGCGGCCCCGTCTGGTGTGCGCGGATGTGTCCGCCAATCCGCGGCTATCGGTGTCTGCCGTTACGCGATGGTTGCGCTGTAAGAGGCGACGTCCTCGTAGGAATCGGTCAGGTAGGCGTCGATGCCGATGGTCGTATTGACGAGGTCGTCAAGGCTGTCGAGCGTGCCGTTCGAGAACGTGAATTCCTCGGTGGCGTTGGTGCCGGGCATCAGGTGAGCCGAGAACCAGGCTTCCTTCATGGTGCCGTTGACGTTGGTCTTGCCGGTGGGGGCGTAGAAGGTCAGGTCCTTGTCGCTCTTGTTGGTGATGTTGACGACAAAGCCGATGTCGCCCCAGTCGTCCTTGAACTTCTCGGTGATGGTGATGGTGCACAGGTCGTCATCGGCGACGGTGACGGCGGGGGAGATTTCAATCTTCTGGACGTCGTCGTCTTCAACGGCCTCATCGATCTCCTCTTCCTTCTCGGCCGCCTCGCGATCCTTCTTCACCGTACCGGACAGGTCCTTGTCGGACTTGGTAAAGACAAGATTGCCGTCATCTTCTTCGAGGATGAGTTTGCCGTCCTTGAGCTTCATGTCATGCGACTCGTCTTCGGCGGTGATGGTTACGGTGGTGGCGTCCTTTGCCTCCCATTTAAGGTCCATGACTTCAAGGAACAGGTCGAGGGCACCTGTACCGTCCTCATCGAGAATCAGAACACAGTGGACACCCCAATCCTCGAGCATCTTCATGTACTCATCGGTCAGCTCTTCGCCATCCACGGTTCCACCCGAGAGTTCCCAGCTGCCGACGAAGTTGGCCTTGGGGTCCTTGTCGCCGCCGCTGCAGCCCGTCAGGGCAAAGGCGAGCGCCAGGACGCATGTCAGAAATGCGAGTACGGACTTTTTGAACGTTGTCTTCATGGTGTCCTCCTTCATCGAACGAAACCCATAGAAGGCAGCGGGGGTGGCGGATCCCCCGCTCATTACCAGTTAGGGGCGCTAGGGCCTGGGCGTTCCGCAGTTGCTGCAGAACTTGCCGCCGTTTTCGCTACCGCAGTTGGGGCAGAACCACTTGGCCGGTGCCGGGGCGGGTGCGGGACTGCCGCACTCGGAGCAGAACTTGCCGGTGTTGGTGGCGCCGCAGCTGCAAGTCCACGTGCCGGCCGCAGGTGCGGGGGCGGGAGCCGGAGCCGGCTGCGGGGCGGCCTGCTGCTGTGCCTGGCCGGCGGCGAACAGCTGGCTGGCGTTCATACCGCCCATGCCGCCTGCCATGCCCATGCCCATAAAGCCCGCCATCGCGCCGTTGGGGTTGGCGGCTGCCGCGCGCATTGCGTCGCTCTGGGCGCTGGCAATGTTGGCTGCCGCCATAGTGGGATCGCGCATGACCGCGGCTTTCTGCAGGTCCTTGATCATCTGCTCGTCCTCTTGCGAGGCGGCGATGGAGTTGACGCCAAAGCTCACGATCTCGACGCCGCGCAGGTCACGCCAGTCGGCAGAGAGGACCTCGTTGAGCGCACGGGCGAGCTCGGTGGTGTGGCCGGGGATAGCGCTGTAGCGGATGCCCATCTCCGAGATCTTGGCAAAGGCGGGCTGCAGAGCGGTGAGCAGCTCGGACTTAAGCTGGCTGTCGATCTTGTCGCGCGTATAGCTATCGGTCACGTTGCCGCACACGTTGGTGTAGAACAGCAGCGGGTTGGTGATGCGATACGAATACTCGCCGTTGCAGCGCACGGAGATGTCGACGTCCAGGCCAATGTTGTTATCGACCACGCGGAAGGGCACGGGCGAGGCGGTGCCGTACTTGTTGCCGATGATCTCCTTGGTGTTGATGAAGTAGACGCGCTGGTCCTTGCCCGCGTCGCCGCCAAAGGTAAAGCGGCTGCCGATATTGGCGAAGGTCTCCTTGATGGAATCGCCCAGGTTGCCGCTAAAGACGCTCGGCTCGCTGCCGGTATCGAAGACGAACTCACCGGGCTCCAGCGCGACTTCGATGATCTTGCCGTTTTGCACCACGAGCATGCCCTGGCCGTCGTTGACGGCGATGACCGAGCCGTTGGAGATGACGTTGTCCTCGCCGCGCGTGTTGGAGCTGCGGCCACCGGTGCGTTTGCTGCCCTTGCAGGCCAAGACGTCAGCAGGCATCGATTCGCAGTAGATAAATTCCTTCCACTGGTCGGCCATGACGCCGCCGGCAGCTCCCAATCCAGCTTTCAAGAGTCCCATGGTGATCTTCCTTTCTCGTCAAAGGCCGGGTGGTATTGGTTGGATTGCTTAGTCGTCCTTGTCGTCTTTCATGACAACGGTGGTCTCGGTGTGGCTGAAGGTGTCGTGTTTCTCGGTCAGGTCGAGCTCGCCACAATACTCATCGGCACAGGTTGCTTCGTTGGCCGTCTTGAGCTGGCCTACCAGTAGCACGTCTCCGATAATCACGATGATCAGCGGCGCGATGATATTGATGAGGATGCCCTCGATATCAAAGGTGAGGTAATCCGGATCGAAGGCGTATTCCCCCATAAAGAGAATCTGGGAGAGGATAAATCCGATCATAAAGAACAGCACCGAGGCGATGGCGAGCTTGGGCTTGGAGCAGGGGAGCTCGCCGACCAAGCGGCCGGTCTGGCCGTTCATGGCAAACAGGTAGCTCTTGCCGTTCCACGAGGTGGAGAGCATCCAGACGGGGAACAGGGCGTAGTCGCTGTCTTCCCAGGTGTAGTCGAGCTGCTTGCTTTCGACCGTGGCATCGTCGTATTCGTCGACGACGGTCTCGCGCAGGACCGAGATTGTGCTTTCTTCCATGCGGCGCTCGGCGCGCGCCTTGCAAGTCTCGCAGTCCTCGTCGTAACGGTTGGCGATGTAGCCGGGCATATATGCGACCGAGAACGGACGCAGTGCGTCGTAGTCAAACGGCTCGATGGCGTCCATGTGGCCGTCGGGCATCTTGGATGATCCGTCGACGGGCACGCGCTTAAACGAGATATTGCCCTTGCGATAGGCATCGTAGTGGTCGGTGGTCGTGACGGTGCGATCGGATTCCTCGGTCACGGTCTCGTTGGTCGCGTCAAAGTACACTTCGCCGTCAACGCGGGCGCCGTAGAGCCAAAACGGCACGTAGACACCTTGGACCTCGTCGATATGGTTGCCGGTGACAAAGCTCTTGGGCAGCAAGATCTTGCCCTTGTAGTGTTCCTTGAGTGCGGCCGTGACGTCATCGCGCCCGAGCTTAAACGGAATCACCAGGTCGGGCGAGAAGTCGCCAGAGAGCTGGCCGGGCGCCACGGCGGAGTTGCCGCAGTACGGGCAGGTGGTGACGGCGACGGTGCCGTCGGACACGAGCTCGGCGCCGCACGACGAGCAGATGTAGCCGGCGTTTTGGGCGAGTTCCTGCACCGCGTCGTCGGCGACGGGCTTGGGCGTTGCGGCTGCTGCATCGGCTTTGGCATCTGCCTTGTCCTGGCGCTCGCGATAGAGGGCCTCGACTTCTTCGACTTCAAAACGAGAATCGCAGTAGTCGCAGACGAGCTTTTGCTCGGCACTGGCAAAGTGAAGGGGGCCGCCACACGCGGGGCATTGATAGTTGACGCTCTCGAAGGCCATGATCGGTCCTTTCGCTGCCGGAGGCTATGCGCCGATGGCGCCGCCGCAGTATTCGCAGCGCCCGCTGGCATCGGGAATGGTGGTGGCTCCGCAGAAGGGGCAGGTCACCGCGGTCTTGGGGGCCTTGGCGGCCACGACGCTGTCGCGCGTCTCCTGACGCAGCTGCACCAGCGCATCGCGGACTTCGGTTGCCTGGCGCTTGGCCTCGCGATATTCGATGGAGCCGCGCTGATCGATGGTGGAGTCGTTCACGCGCAGGTTGATCTCGGTAAAGTACGGCGTGTTGACGTGGATGGTCAGATTAAAGTCGTAATCCAGGTCGTAGCGCGGCGGGTTGTAGCTCTCGCGCTCGCCGTCCTTGGTCTCGCGATAGATCTCGGTGCGTTGCTCGTCGATATCCATATCGCAGCCGAGTACCTGCGAGAACTCGATGATGTCGGGATTGGCGTCGCGCCAGCGGCTCTGCGAAGTGATGATCAGCAGGCCCGCGTCTTCATCGAGCATAATATTGGTGCGCCCGGCAGAAAGCGTGCGCGTGGGGTTGAACGAAGACAGGCGCTCGGCGTTGGCCTCGCGGTAGGCGAGTTGCTCACGGATATCGTCCGCGGTGCTGGAGCGATAGCCGTGAAAGTAGGGGGAGAGCTTGCCGGCGCACTCTTTGCACAGGTAGCCTTCATTGATTTTTGTCTTACCTAGAAGTCCCAGCTCGGTACCGCAAATCGCGCACTCTTTCTTCTCGAACATCTTGTCAAAGAAGCCCATGGCTGCCTCCCATCAACAGGTAGCGTGTGTCACTTTTGATGATGGGGGAGTGTGCGATTCTTCGCGATACCCAGACGGCTCAAGGAGTCTCCACAACTGGGACACATGGCCCATTTTTCATCCGGCACATAGGGACACTCTTTGCCGCGGGTAGTCATTGGGCACTCATTGGGGACGTACTTAAATGAGTGGTAGTTGGAGGCACTCCTGGCCGAGCTAGAGGTCGCGCGTGCCCCATCTGGTCCATGCGGCTCAAAATCGCGGCGTGATGTGGACGGCTGGGGTCGAATTGGCAGCATTCCAGCCTGGCTTCGATATTGAGACTGGTTCTTTATTAAAATAGATTTCCAGACAATTGAGCGTGGGGGTTAACCATGAGGGGCATGGGAGACACAACCGCATATTTGCGTCGGGGCATTCGGGAGATTATATGCCTGGCGCTGTTCTTCTTCACGTTTTTGGCGTGCGAGTATCTCTTTGACGTGCGCATGGCCGAGTTCGTGTCTCCGAACGAGGTCGTTATTTATGAGAGCCTTGTCATCGGCGCGAGCGTGATTGGCTTTTTTGTGCGTCCCATTCTGTACTATCGCCGTCCCCATGCCATTGAAGCAACGAGTGACGTCACGGGCGTTTTGCTGGTGGCGGCATTGCTGCTGTTGATTATGGCGGTTCAGGTTGAGGTGGTAATTGCCGGCGGTTTGGTGGCGTGCTGCGCGCTGGGCTACTGTGGATCGACTGCCCACGCAAACTTTGCGCGGCGCTTTGCACGGACGCCCTGCTTGGCGCGTGCAGCTGCACTTTCCTACGCCATGGGCGTTCTGGTGCAGGTGCTCAACCACATGGTGATGCCTGCTGGCATTCCTCAGCAGGCTGTTCTGGTCGTCTGTGCGATCGCGCAGGTGGCGTTGCTCCACGGTGCCCGACGCGCCAAGCTGCGCGACGAGTCCGATCCCAACTTTGAACCCAGTGCTGCCGGGCTTTCGGTAGATGCTCTGGAATATGGCGCCAAGTGGCATGACGATCCCAAGGCAAAGGTGGCATTCCGCCGCGCCGTGGTCCGCCTGACCGTAGCGACAGCGTATCTTTCCGGCGTATTCGCCGCTCTCAACGCGGGCCTCACGACCCTGCATGCTACCGGAGCCGTCGATTTGGGCGATTGGCCGCGCCTGCTGCTTGTCGTGAGCTCGTTGGCTGCTGGCACGCTATTTGACCTGCACGGCCGTTCGTATATGAATATCGGCATGACATGCGCCGCCATGTTGTCCACGCTTTCGTTCTTTGTGCTCATCGTCGACGGCAATGGCGGCAACGAGCTCGCTGCCACGATCATCTTTTATCTGGGGTCGGGCTTTTTCGTGGTGTTCTTTACCACATAATTCGCCGCCGTCTCGCTCTATGCGCGCTGGTCATATTTTTGGCCGTGCATGGGTCGCGTCGTTAACAACGTGTGCTCGATGTTCGTGACGGCGCCGGCAGTGGCGATTATCTCGAGTCAAAATGTGCTGGCTGCGGTCGGTGCGGCGCTCGTGATGTTTGTGGGCATTGCGATTACGCTGCTGGGGCAGTTGGGGCAACGAGCCGATGATGCCGCGATGCGGGACGGACTGCCGCTTGCCACCGACGATCTTGGTGGGGATCTTGCGCCCACATGCTCCGACCCCGAGCCCGTGGAGGCAGCGGAGCTCACGTCCGATGAACGCCTTGATGCCTTCGCCGCCACCTTTGGGCTTACAGAGCGCGAGCGCGATATTCTTGAGGCCTTGGTCGTTTCGGACCAGAGCGTTCAGGACATCGCCA
>ENA-OQJF01000162-OQJF01000162.1-human-gut-metagenome-genome-assembly--contig:-NODE-162-length-17588-cov-2.624535_pt1 | contig 17588 bp, 12 predicted proteins | sample MGYA00242595_ERZ504761 | MGnify/ENA primary metagenome ERZ504761 (study PRJEB26092, sample SAMD00036367) | human gut metagenome | host: Homo sapiens | study: EMG produced TPA metagenomics assembly of...
GAAAGATAATAAAAAATGGAATCTGAGAAATTTATTTTGTATTTTCTTTCTATAACCATGTCTGTTCTCCTTTCTCAATCAACTATTTGTTTTACAAACATTCCTCAAGAAGAATAATAAAAGAACTTAAAGCAGTAAGGGTTGGGTTGTTTTTTTGTGTCATAGGTTATGTGAACATATAAATGCAGACTTATGAAAAACAAAATTCTTCTTTTTCTTCTGTTGTTGATGAGTTGGCCGATGTATGCGGTCACTCCCAAAGAAACCTTCGAGGTAGGTAAACGTACATTCTTGCTGAATGGCAACCCCTTTGTAGTAAAAGCTGCGGAGTTGCACTATGCACGCATTCCGGAACCCTATTGGGAACACCGAATCTTGATGTGCAAGGCGCTTGGTATGAATACCATCTGTTTGTATATGTTTTGGAACTACCATGAACAACAGGAAGGGAAATTCGACTTTTCCGGTGAAAAGAATGTGGCTAAGTTTTGTAAATTGGCTCAGAAACATGGCATGTATATCATCCTGCGTCCTGGTCCGTATGTGTGTGCGGAATGGGAGATGGGCGGACTGCCTTGGTGGTTGCTCAAAGAGAAAGATATGAAAGTGCGTTCGTTGAACCCTTATTTCATGGAGCGTACGGAAATCTTTATGAAGGAATTGGGTAAGCAACTGGCTCCCCTCCAGTTGGCCAACGGTGGTAATATCATCATGGTGCAGGTAGAGAATGAGTTTGGCGGATACGGGGTTGACAAACCTTATATGACAGCCATCCGTGACATTGTGTGTCGTGCAGGTTTCGACAAGTCCGTACTTTTCCAGTGCGATTGGGACTCTACGTTTGAGCTGAATGCTTTGGACGATTTGCTTTGGACGCTGAACTTCGGTACAGGTGCCAATATCGATAAGGAATTCAAGAAACTCTCTACCGTACGTCCTGATACTCCACTCATGTGCAGTGAGTTCTGGTCGGGTTGGTTTGACCATTGGGGCAGGAAGCATGAGACCCGTCCGGCCGAGAAAATGGTGGAAGGTATCAAGGATATGCTCGACCGGAACATCTCTTTTAGTCTTTATATGACACATGGAGGTACCACCTTCGGTCATTGGGGAGGTGCCAATTCTCCTACCTATTCTGCCATGTGTTCTTCATACGATTATGATGCTCCCATTAGCGAAGCCGGGTGGACCACTCCCAAGTATTACCTTTTGCAGGAGCTTCTTGGCAAATACCGCAGTCCTGAGGAGAAGGAGTGTCCCGTTCCCGAACCGTTCCCCGTCATCGAAATACCCGCCGTGGAACTGAATGCGGCAGCTCCCCTTTTTGAGCAACTGCCCGATTTTGTTCAAAGCGAACAGGTGAAGCCGATGGAAGACTTCAACCAAGGATGGGGAAGCATTCTCTACCGTACCACGTTGCCTGCTACAGAAGCCAATACGCTTCTCCGCATTACCGAAGCACACGACTGGGCACAGATATATGCTGATGGCAAATTGCTCGGTTATCTGGACCGCCGGAAGGACGACAATCAAGTGATTCTGCCGCAACTGCCGGAAGGCACACAATTGGATATATGGGTTGAAGCCATGGGACGGGTCAACTTTGGAAGCACCGTTCACGACCGGAAAGGCATCACTGAGAAGGTGGAGCTTATCAAGCCGGACAAACAGGCTGTTACTCTCAAGAACTGGAAAGTATACAGCATTCCCGTGGATTATAAATTTGCCGCCCGCAAAAAGTATTCGTCTAATAGCCGTCTGGAAGGCCCTGCTTACTACAAGGCGACTTTCAACTTGACAAAGACCGGAGATACGTTTATTGACATGAGTACTTGGGGGAAAGGTATGGTTTGGGTAAATGGACATGCTTTAGGCCGTTTTGGGTAAATGGTCCCCAACAAAACGTTGTTCTTGCCTGGATGCTGGTTGAAGAAAGGAAAGAATGAAATCATCGTACTCGATTTGAAAGGACCGTCGGAGGCTGTTGTCAAAGGTCTGAAGACCCCGGTGCTGGATATACTGCGTGAGAAGGAGAGAAAGAATCGCCAGAAAGGAGATACGTTGGATTTATCTCAGGAAACGCCGGTCTATAAAGGAGCTTTTGCACCCGTTGCCGGATGGCAGGAGGTGAAGTTCGCCCAATCAGCACAAGGACAATATTTCTGTTTGGAAGCCTTGTCGGCGCAAGATGGTAAGACAGAGGCCACCCTTGCCGAGTTGGAGATATTAGGAGCTGATGGCAAGCCCCATTCCCCGCGAACAATGGAGAATACGCTATGCCGATAGCGAAGAAACTTACGGGGTCAACGCTACTGCCGACAAGATATACGACCAGCAAGAATCCACCTGCTGGATGACCCAAAGAAGAATCCCTTATCCGCATCAGGTGGTAATTGATTTGGGTGAGGTGAAAACGGTGACGGGATTGCGTTACTTGCCATCGTTTGAGAAAGGTAATCCGGGGATGATTAAAGATTTCTCGGTATATGTCAATAAACAGGCGTTCCGTTATTAAATAGTAAGTGTTGTATGGCAGGAGTTGATAAACTCTTGCCTCCTGCACATCAAATATCAATAATATCAGTAAAAACAAAGTCTCTTGAAGGTAAAGTGTTTTTTAAAATCAATAGGTAGTTTATATATAATGATTGAAATCGAAAACTGGTCTTCAATTCTTCTAACCTTTAAAACGTATGAATATAACACAAAATGAAAGTTCAACAGAATGAGATTTGTTATATTACTGTAAGGGTTTGTCGAGCGTGCGGAATCGGTGTGTTGTGGAAACACGGCACGATGATTCCATCGGCAAATCAAAAGAATCACTTCACATAACTATGACCTTTGCAAATATGAAATACATGTATTATTTACTTTCACTCCTGGTTGTCTGCTTGTTCGGCCTCTCGGACATGTATGCGCAGCAACCGATAGATTACGTCAACATGCGTATTGGTACAGATGGTGAGCATCGCACCGAATATGGAGGAACCGTGCCTGCCGTCACTACCCCTTTTGGCATGACACAATGGTGTCCCGTCACCCGTATCAACGGTATTTCACGGACGATGTATCACAACAAGGATTCTCTGTTGTTGGGTTTTATGGCTACCCACCAACCCGCTGTCTGGATGGGCGATTATGGCTATATGACCCTGATGCCCCAATGCGGCTCGCTCAAACTGAAACCATCGGAACGGGGAGTCAGACTGGACCGTACCCAAGAAGTGCTTACTCCTTATTATTATAAAGTGACCACTTCGGAAGGTGGAGAGCAGCAGCAGATTGCCACCGAACTGACAGCCACTTCGCGTGCCTCGTTCTTCCGTTTCAGATATCCCAAGCAGGAGAAAGCTCTCTTGTACCTCGAAGCCGGACGAGGCAAGCGGGGAGGCGGCATTGAGATATTTCCTGAAAAGAGAGAAATACACATCTACAACGAAGACAGGCATGATGCCCATTTAGGACCGGAAACTCCTGATTTAAGAGGGTACTATGTATTGAAGTTTTCTGCTGATTTTGCAGACTATGGCGTTTGGAAGGACTCTCTTGTGACCGCAGGGAAAACTCAGGAAGCAGGAACCTCCGCAGGCGGATATGTGGCATTTCCTGCCGGTACGGAAATGATGGAGCTGCGGATTGGCAGCTCTTTTATCAGTTTTGAACAAGCCGGAGAAAATCTTGCCAAAGAGATTCAGAAAACAGCCTTTTTCGGGCAGATAGTAAAGAAAGTCCGTACAGCCTGGAATCGCTCCCTTTCCAAGATTAAGCTGAAAGGCGGTACGGAAGACGACCGCGTTGTTTTCTATACTGCTTTCTTCCATACGCTTCAATATCCCCGTGAGTTCTCGGAATATGGCAGATACTATAGTCCGTTCGACGGGAAAGTGCATGAAGGAGTTTCCTACAATGCCTATTCCTTGTGGGACACCTTCAGAGCCGAACATCCTTGGCTGCAATTAGTAGCTTCGGAACGTGTTGATGACATGATAACCTCGTTGGTACAAATGTACGAGGAAGGCGGCTGGATTCCTAAATGGCCCAACCCCACTTACACCAATATCATGATTGGTACCCATGCGGATGCAGTCATTGCTGATGCCTACGTGAACGGTTTCCGTAACTATGACGTGGAGCAGGCCTACAAAGCCATCCGCAAGGATGCCTATGTACCTCCACTCTATGACGATAAGAGCAAATGGGGCGACAGAGCACTTTGGAACGGGCAATACGAAGCACGTGGTGGACTGACCAACTATTTGCACAAAGGATACGTAGCTTCCGATTGTACATACGAGTCCGTGGCGCGTACCCTGGAGTTTGCTTTGGATGATTATTGTATTGCCCAAATGGCAAAAGGGTTGGGACATACGGATGATTATGTCGATTTGATGAAGCGCGCTGCCAACTATAAACATCTGTACAACTCGGAGCTGAAATTCTTCCAAGCCCGTAAGGCAGATGGTACGTGGGACCAAGCCCATGTGGGATTTACCGAAGGGGCCAATTGGACCTACCGCTTCTGTGTGATGCAAGATGTGCCCGGAATGATTGACTTGATGGGAGGCAGTGACGCTTTCATGCAGCTCTTGGACCGGAATTTTGATGAAAAGCATTACCGTCACGACAATGAACCGGGGCATCATTATGCCTATTTGTATAACTATTGCAATCGGTTGGACAAGACCCAGTCCCGCCTTCGGACCATTCTGAAAGATAACTATAAGAACGCTCCCGACGGCCTGTCCGGTAACGATGATTGCGGGCAGATGTCAGCGTGGTATCTTTTTAGTGCATTGGGCTTTTATCCCGTCACTCCGGCATCGGGTATGTACGCGTTGGGTATTCCTCATTTTGAGGAGATACGTCTTCAACTTCCCAATAAGCGAGTATTGAAAATACGTGCCAAAGGTTTGGAGTCGTATCATACATTGGATGATGTGTGTTTGAATGGTAAAGCGCTCGATTCTCCCTTTGTGAAAATCAGTGATTTGTTGGAGGGTGGTGTATTGGAGTTCTGTCCGAAACGTTGAGGTCGTGAAATATGATATTATATTAATTATTTTATACTAAGAACATGAAAAACAAGTGTATCTTGAAGTGTGTGCTGTTTGCTTTAGTCGCTTTTAACAGCTTGGCAATCATGGCACAGACTACGCAACAGGCTGCAAAGCCAGAAAAGAAATTCCTCCAACCCGAAAGGGTTCGGTATGATGGTTCGTGCATGACCATTGAGGGAAAAGACATTTTTATTTATAGTGCAGCTTTCCATTACTTCCGTTGTCCGGAAGAATTATGGAGAGACCGTTTCCGTCAAATCAAGGAAGCCGGATTCAATACGGTGGAGACATACGTGCCTTGGAACTGGCATGAGAGAATCATGCCGTCCGGCTTAAACGATAATAGCCACTTTGACTTCTCCGATGTGAAGCGTTGGCTGAAGATGGCGCAAGAGGAGTTTGGACTCTATACCATCGTTCGTCCGGGGCCTTTCATTTGCGCTGAGTATTCGGGAGGAGGATATCCGCGTTGGTTGGCAAAGTTCTGTCCGGGCGGAATGGACGACTTCTGGTTGAGAAGTGCGGACCATCGCCACATCAGCTGGTCGCAACATTGGTTTGATGCCGTTTGCAAAGCGTTGGCCGACGAGCAAATCACGCGCAAGCCGGTGGGCGAAAAGGGAATTATCCTGATTCAGATTGAAAACGAGTATAACCATCATGGATGTTACGGTAAGGAAAAACTGTTGAAAGCACTATACCAGTCTGTACGGAAAAGTGGGATGGATATTCCTATCTTTACCTGTCTGACCAATGAGTGCCGTAGCAGCGAAGATGTGGAATTGTCTCAGGTTTTTGACAGCGACAACTATTATGTAGGGCTTTCTTCAGCTCCCGACTGCGCGTATCGCATGGCGAACCTTAGGAAGGAGCAACCGGATGCACCTGGATTTGTGACGGAACTCCAAGGCGGATGGTTCTCGTTGGTGACCGGTAGATTGAGCGAAGACCATTATTCCGATGCCCGCCACTTCAAGGCGGTGGGCTTGATGTCCTTATTAGGAGGTGCAGGTGGCATCAACTATTACATGTTCTTTGGCGGTACCCATTTTGCCGGTTGGGGAGCACGAGGCATGACGACCAGCTATGACTACAATGCAGCCATACGCGAGAATGGTGCGCGGAGCGACAAATACTTTGAGGCAAAGGCCATCGGGCAGTTCATCCAGGCATTCGAGCCGCAATTGGTCCGTTCCGAAGGCGGTCCTTGTGCCATGGAGGGTGGAGCGAAGTCGCTCTTCGGCGGTGTACGCGTAGCGGTGGACGGAACACGCTTTGTCTTTCTGCACAACACAGACCCCAAAAATGCCATTCGTGGAAAGGTACGCTTGTTGCCGGGTAAGATGAATCGCCCTGCCACACCGATGTATAACATCAACCAGCATGGCGAGAAGGTGTTGATAGCAGCTTCGGAAGCTGCGGATACCGACTCTGTCACCGTTTCTCCCATCAACGTTTCCTACGACCTGCCTGCGTTGGGTACGAAAGTGTTGGTGATTCCTGCCGGAAAGCCGGAAACGAAAGGCGAATGGTGGCCGCAGGAGCAGATACGCCCCTTGCGCCCTGCCAAACTTCCCCAACCGGTACGCATTGCTTCTGCCTTGAAAAAGGAAGATGCCTTTGCCAAGGCAGACTGGAAGCAACTCCCTCGCTTGGTATCATTACCCGACTTGGGTGTCAATGATTTCCGTTACAGCCTGTACCGTGCGCAAGTCAGCCTGACCTCCCGTCAAGTTGCCGAAGAACGTTTCCTCTTATTCAATATGTTTACTCGTGACATTGTATCAGTAGCGGTGAACGGAAAGCAGGCGAAACGTCTCTTCCCCGACAGAGCCGATGCGCAGTCCTGGACCACACGCGACTGCTTCGAACGCATCCGTCCGGACGAGTACGACAACCGTTTCGACGTATCGGGCTTACTGAAGGAGGGTGACAATGAAATCCTGGTTGTCTATGAAAACCTGGGTCATGCTCATGGTTACGTGCCTATGGAAGAATTGTCCGGTATCAGAGAGGCTGGTTTGTCACTGACCGAAACAGCCTTGACTCATCCCCTGGAGTGGGAGTATGCGGCAGATGCAGCCGGAGTGGCCCAAGGATGGAATCTGCCGCAATTCGCACCGCAGGATTGGCAAAACGTATCGTTGGACGTGACCTGTGAGATTCCTGCCAAAGGAAACGGCGTACAGCCGAAAGCCGAGCCGGACGGATTGTTCATTTGGTACCGGATAGAGTTTGAACTGCCTGGCCAGAAGAAAGGCGAATGGATTCCCTGGCTGGCACGCATCAATGCCTCGGGCAATGGCTATATGTGGCTGAACGGAAACAATATTGGACGCCACTGGGAAGCCGGTCCGCAACGTGAGTTCTTCTTGCCTGAATGCTGGCTTAATTTCGGTGGAGGAAAGAAGAACGTGCTGGTAATAGGATTGCGCCAGACTGCCAATGGAGCTGTATTGAAAGCCATGGAGATAGCTCCTTACCGGAATATGGCAGAAATAAGGAAATAGAAGTAAAATCTGAAAAATAGAAAAAAATCTATCTTCTTCCTACCTTCTCCCTATCTGCTCCGTCTGTATAGGTAGGGAGATGATACGGAGATGCTATGGGGCAGATAGGAGGAAAACTGAAAGATAGAACATTTTTAATAAATAATAATTGGTTATGAATATTAAGAATACCCTGTTGGCTATGTGCCTTTGCGGCATATCAATACTTCCGCTGGAAGCACAACAAGTATGGACACCGGACAACGGTGACGGTACATTTACCAATCCCCTGATGTGGGGCGACTGGCCCGACCCGGATGTAATCCGCGTGGGCGATGATTTTTATTTAGTATCCACCAGTATGCACTATGTGCCGGGTTCTCCGGTAGCCAAATCGAAGGATCTGGTGAATTGGGAAATTGTGGGCTATGCCGTGGACCGTTATGATGAAGACCCACGCTATGACATGCAGGGAGGAAATCTCTACTTGAACGGTTCGTGGGCAAATTCCCTGCGCTATCATAACGGGAAGTTCTATGTGGCTTTCTGCACCCCTTACGGTTGGGGCAGGGAGACCGGACACTTCTCCGTCTGCGAAGCCGAGAAACCGGAAGGACCGTGGAAGCGGACCATCTTTCCGGAATATCTTTACGACCCGGGATTGTTTTTCGATGATGATGGCAAGGTATATGTAGTGCACGGACAGCGCAAATTGTACGTGACCGAACTGAATGCCGATGCTCGCTCTGTAAAGAAAGAGGCTGTTGAAATCTGGAACAAAGGAGTGGACGATAGCCATGGTTCGGGTAAAAGCGCCGGCATGGAGGGTTCGCATGTCTATAAGATAAACGGTATGTACTATATCACTTGTCCGGCAGGTGGCACTGAAGGATGGCAGGTTTGCCTTCGTTCCAAGAACATCTACGGGCCTTACGAGCATAAGGTCATCATGCAGGACGACAGCTCCTACCCGCCCAATGGCTTGCACCAGGGAGGAATGGTGCAGCTGAAAAACGGTGACTGGTGGTTCATCATCATGCAAGACAGAGGAGCGATAGGACGTGTTCCTTACTTAGTGCCGGTGACGTGGAAAGATGGTTGGCCCATGCTGGGTGTCGATGGCAAAGACGCCATCACTTACAAGAAACCGGAAGTGGGAAAGACATACAAGATACAGTCGCCTGCCACTACGGATGAGTTCAGCGCCAAACGTTTGGGTTTGCAATGGCAGTGGAACCACAACCCGGACAACGCCAAGTGGTCGTTGACCGAGCGTCCGGGCTACATGCGTCTGAAAGCTTCGCTGGCAACCGACCTCAAGAGTGCGCGCAACACACTGACACAACGCGTCCAGGGCCCCAGCTCTGAAGGAGTGGTAGAGATGGAACTTGCCGGACTGAAAGACGGAAACGTGGCGGGCTTCGGTGTATTTCAGTTCCCATACGCCTACGTAGCCGTGCAGCAGGAAAGCGGCAATCGCAAACTGGTGATGTGCAACGACGGTAAGATTATAGAAACTGCCATTGAGAACCTCAAGCAAGACAAAGTGTGGATAAAGGCACGTGTCACCGACAAGGATTTCACCGCCCGCTTCTATTATAGCTTGGACGGTGTCACTTTCCGTCCCATCGGCGATGTGCTGAAGATGAATTTGGGCTTGTACTGGACGGCAAATCGCTTTGCACTGTTCAACTTCTCCACAAGTGCCGAGGGCGAGGGAGGATTTGCCGACTTCAATTGGTTCCGTTTTCATGGGAAATAGTAAACCGATTCTCAATAGCCTGATTGATAGTGTATAAGGAGTCCCACCTGTTCCTACTATGGTCCCCCCCGGGATTTTTTCCCATCGTAATGGGAACTTTTTCCCAATAAGGAGGGAATTCTTTCCCATCTTGTTGGGTTATTTTTTTCCGCTCTTTCTTTCCCCATCTGCATCTTCTTTTACCCGGTGGCGGAATTGAGTAATAAAGTCTGAATTTCATTCCGCCAATGAATATGAATAAAATATTTTTCAGTGTAGAGTAAGGGTTACTCCTCTTTTTTGTGTCATATAGTTGAAACAAGGTTTTGTGCATCCTTTTAAACGGGGTTGCACGGCCTTAAATCTTTAATTAATTAAAATCTAATAAGTATGTTTAAAATCGTAAGAACGGTCAGTTCCTTGCTATTGACAGCAGCTCTTTGTTCCGGTGGAACGGTGTATGCGGCAGACAATGCAGTAACTTCTGTGACCGCAACCTCTCAGCAACAAAAAACTTTGAAAGGAACCGTTAATGATGCATTTGGCCCATTGGTAGGTGTGTCGGTAGTAGTAAAAGGTACAACAAACGGTGTCGTAACGGATTTGGATGGTAATTTCACCTTGAATGTAAATGAGGGTGACATTCTTCAGATTTCTTTTATAGGATATGCAAACACAGGAAATTAAGTATACCGGACAGCCTTCGCTAACTGTGAAACTGCAGGAAGATACACAATTATTGGAAGAAGTTGTAGTAGTGGGCTAATGGCACACAGAAGAAAGTCAATATGACCGGTTCGGTGGCACAAGTGGATAGCAAAATGTTGGAAAGTCGCCCGATACAGAATCTTTCTACCGGCATTCAAGGCTTGATGCCGGGGGTTACGGTAGTGGCTGGTAGCGGTCTGCCCGGTACAAGATGGAGGTACCATCCGTGTGCGTGGTGTGGGTACGCTGAACTCTGCCGACCCTTATATCCTGGTAGATGGTTTGGAAACCGGTACATTGAACTCCGTGGACCCTAACGATATTGAGAGTATCTCTGTGTTGAAAGATGCCGCTTCGGCTGCCATTTACGGTTCAAAAGCATCTAATGGTGTAATCTTGATTACGACCAAACGTGGTAAGAGCGGTAAGCCGCGTATCAACTATAACGGTTATGTCAGCATACAGAATCCAACTATGTTGCAAGACCTGATGAGTTCATACGATTATGCTCGCCTGTATGACAAGGCCCGTGTGGAGTATGGTTTGGAACCTCGTTTTGACAAAGTGGGTGACGGAAAGATTTATGAGAAGTTTAGAGACGGATCGGATCCTTATAATTATCCCAATACAGATTGGTATGACTTGGCTTACCGCACCGGATTCCAGCACAATCATAACGTGAATGTGAGTGGAGGTACGGATAACCTGAAATACATGGCCTCTGTGGGCTATTTGCATCAGGATGGTACGTTGCCCAACGCTGAACGCCAACAGTTCAATGGACGTATGAACCTGGATGTGAAGTTGAATTCCCGTCTGAATGTACGTGTCAACATGGCTTATATCAACAATGATTATTCTGAACCGAATTCTTCATACGGTGGCAGTGGTTCCGGACAGATTGTGATGCGTCTGGGCAAGATGGCTCCCTGGATTGTGGGTCGTTACGAAGATGGCACTTGGGGCACGTTCTCGGACGGTAGCCCGTTGGCTTGGTTGGATGTGGACCAAACGGTGAGACGTGAAAATCAGAACTTCTCGGGTACGCTGTCGGCTGACTACAAGATTGTAGATGGATTGGTAGCCACACTGACCGGTTCTTATGTCAACAACCAACAACACTACAAGGCTTTCCAAAAGTTCATCCAATACAACGCCAATAAGAAGAGTGACCCTAACAAGCTGAATGAAGACTACTATGGCTGGCATCGCGCCACTTTCGACGCTTTGCTGAACTATGACAAACAATTCGGACTTCATGGTTTGAAGGCGATGGCAGGTTGGCATACGGAGAAATATACCTATAATGAAACAAAGGCTGAACGTAAGAATTTCCCGAACAATGACCTTACGGATATGAATGCCGGTGATGCCTCCACGCAAAAGAACAGTGGGCTTTCTCGCGAATTGGCCATGATTTCCTGGTTTGGTCGTATCAATTACGACTTATGCAGGCAAGTATCTGTTTGAGGCAAATATTCGTGCCGATGCCTCTTCCCGTTTTGCCGAAGGCCATCGTTGGGGGCTATTTCCCCTCTTTCTCCGGTGCATGGCGTATCAGCGAAGAAGAGTTTATGAAAGATGCAAGAGAGTGGTTGACCAACTTGAAGCTCCGTGCTTCTTATGGTAACTTGGGTAATCAGTCGGCCTTGAACGATTACTACCCCTGGATGAACAATTATGACTTGTCCGCTAAGTATCCGTTCGGTGGAAGTTTGCAGCCAGGCTATTATCAAAAGAATTATAAGATTGCTACTATTTCTTGGGAAAAGGCCCGCACATGGGGAGTAGGTTTCGATGCTACTCTTTTGGACAAAGTGACTGTGGCTTTCGATTACTACGACCGCAAGACTACGGGTATCATTATGGACGTGCCGGTTCCCCCCGAATTCGGTTTAGGTGCTTACAAGGACAATGTGGGCTCTATGGTGAACCGTGGTATGGAATTGACCGTAAGCTATAATGATAAATGGGGCGACTGGTCATTTGGCGCTACTGCCAACCTGGCTTACAACAAGAATAAGATTCTGGATTTGGACGGTGTATCTTCGTTGGTGGACGGTGACTTGAAAATACGTCAGGTAGGCGAGGCCTTCAATACGTATCGTCTGTATAAGACGGAGGGTTTCTTCCAGTCCGATGCGGAAGCTAAAGCATGGCAGGATAAGCAATAAAAATGATCCTGGTTATCCTTTCAAAAAGAACTTCAAGGCAGGCGACTTGATTTATTCCGATGCAAACGGTGACGGCTTGTTTAATACCGACGACCGTGTATTGTGCGGTTCTTCCGACCCTTCCTATACGTTCGGACTGAACTTGAATGCAGGCTATAAGAATTTTGACCTTTCTATGATGTTCACGGGAGTAGCCGGTGTCAAGCGTATGATTGATACGAACGGATTTGGCGGGAATGGAGCGGTGACGATGTTCATCCCAACAATATCTGGTTGGATGCTTGGACTCCGGATAACAAGAACGCCAAGATGCCTCGCATTGCCGTGAGTAAAACTTCAAACAATCTTGAGAATTCCGATTTTTGGTTGCAGGACGGCAGTTATGTACGTTTGAAGAATGTTCAGTTCGGCTATACACTTCCCAAGAATACAGTGAAGTCATGGGGTATTGAAAACATCCGTGTCTATTATTCGGGCGAGAATCTCCTGACGTTCCATAAAATGATGATTGATGCCGACCCCGAACTTGGCAGCCTCTATAGTTTCCCGATAAACCAGACTCATGCCATCGGTGTGAACATTACATTCTAAAATGTTGAACTTAAATAAGCATAGAAAAATATGAAACGAATAATTACATACATGATGGCAGGTGTTTCCTTGCTTGCCACTTCCTCCTGTTCGGATTTTTTAGATACCGTACCCTATGACGCATTGGCTCCTTCCAACACTTGGAAGACGGAAGATGATGCAGCGAAGTTCCTGACAGGCTGTTACGATGGCTGGATTGACGAAAAAGGTATCTTCTATTGGGATTGTGCCTCCGACTTCGGTTATAGTAACTTTTTGTGGGACAATTACCAGAGCATCGGTAACGGTACGATGGCTGCCGGTTTGAAGGAGGTAGCCGATTATTATAACTTTGGAAAGATCCGTAGCTGTAATGACTTTTTGATCAATATTGAAGATGTACAGTTTGCTGATGAAGCAAAAAAGAAAGACATGATGGCTCAGGTAAAAGTGATTCGTGCTTACGACTATTTTAATAAGAACTGGCAATATGGTGGAGTGCCTATCATCGATTCTTATACTTCGCGTGAGGAGGCTATTGTTCCGCGTAATACGGAAGCAGAAGTCAATAAATTTATCGAAGACGAGCTGGATGCTGCTATTCCCATGTTTTTGGAAGACAAGGCAAGCACCTCTGGCTACATCGACCGTGCCACGGCCTTGGCCGTAAAGATGCGTCATGCTCTTTATTACGGCAATTACGAGCGTGCAAAAGAGGCTGCGCAGGCTATTATCTCCATGGATAAGTTTGACTTGGAAGAAGATTATGCGCGCCTGTTCAAGTTGGAGGGTAGAGACTCCAAAGAGATTATCGCGTCCGTTCAGCATATTGAAAATTATTACGGTAACGGCTGGATAGGTACCATGTACAACAATGCTGATGGCGGCTGGTCATCCATGGTCCCTTCATGGAATCTGGTGGATGCCTATGAGATGGATAACGGTTTGACCAAAGAAGAGGCTGGCGCGTATTACGATCCTTCCCATCCGTTTGCCAACCGTGACCCTCGTCTTGCCATGAGTATCGCTTTCCCGGGTATGGACTGGGTAAAGGACAATGGTGATACGGAAATTCTCAACACTCTTGACGAGGTTCTTCCTTGGGACGTGAACAAAGACGGAAAGATTGACGAAAATGACAAGAACAAGAACTATCCTACCGCCGCTAACAACTCTTCCAAGACCGGTCTGACGTGGGGCAAGTACCTTTTCCCCATGACCCAGTATAATAACATGTGGGATACCAACACCAATACGATTCTTTTCCGTTATGCCGAGGTTCTGTTGAGCTATGCCGAGGCCGAGAATGAATTGAACGGTCCCTCTTCGGATGTCTATGATAAGCTGAACCTTATCCGTAAGCGTGTGGGTATGCCTTCTGTTGACGAGAGCAAATACGGCAGCCGTGAGACACTTCGCAATCTGATTCGCCGCGAGCGTTCGATAGAGCTGGCTGGTGAGGGGTTCCGTCGCGCTGACATCCTCCGTTGGAAAGATGCCTCCGGCAAGATGCTAGCCGAGACGTTGTTGAATGTTGCTATGGAGCGTCCTGCTGGTAAAATGACTATGCTAGAGAACGATCCTTATAAACGTGCTGTGATTAGCAATAAAAAGGAACTGATTGAGCCACGCGGCTTTGCGCCCCATAACAGATATTTGCCTATTCCGCAGAAGTATAGAGATGTAGAACGATAAGCTGGAACAGATCCGGGTATTAATGATTAAATGGAGAATTCTTTGAATGGGGATTCTCCAATCAAAAAGATAAGGTGAGGAGTGTGTGGAGTGGAATTGAATATATCACTTTATATACCCTTGCCTTTTTTATTCCACTACTATTAAATCGAGTATGAAGAAAAACTATTTACAGGAGAGTCCTCGGTTATGCCTATCCGTGATATGGCTTTGCATCGGTGTGGGGCTGTTTTTGTTTTTAGATTCGGTCTTTGCGTATCATTTTCGCTTTATAGAGCAATTCCGGTTGTTCCGCTTCAGTGCTGAATACGCTCAAGAACATTTCTCTTATCCCGGTGGTCCGGCTTTCTATGCGGCTTCTTTCCTCATACAGTATTATATACATCCGCATGCGGGGGCATTGATTTCAGCTCTGTTGGCACTGCTTGCTTGTATGGGGCTTCGGGGGATATGCCGTCATTTGGCTCCCCGGCGCAGTTTCCCTCTTCTTTGGTTGGTTGTCGGTATGTTGCCGTTGGTTGCCGAGCTTGACTCCAATCATCATTTGGAAGAAACGTTGGCGTTTCTGCTTTCCATTTACTCTTTTTATCTCTATCTCTGCCTGCCTCGCAGTGTGGTAAGGGTAGTTTACTTGTTGGCGGTGAGCTGGCTGGGTTTCTATTTGGCAGGTCCCATGTATGAGATGACCGTTTTGTCGGCGCTGGTTTACGAGTGTGTCGCCCGTTCATCCTTACGGAAATACTACCTGCTACTCCCGGTAAGCCTGTTGCCCGCCATACTCTATTATTGGGCCGGCAAGGGAGGCGAGTCAAGAGTGCTTTTCACGCCCGATGCCTACTATTCGTCGCGATTGCAGGCGCAAGCTGTTTCCTACTATGTGTGGGCAGCTTTACCGACGGTAGTATTGATAACAACCTTGTCGGGTTATTTAAAAAAAAATATGTCACACCGCTTGCAAACAGTCAGCGTGCTGCTGCAAACAGCATTGGCGTTCGGTGTGCTCTATGTCGGGTTCAGAACCGGCATCACCTATGCACAATACATCACAGAACAAGTAAATACATACAGCCGAGACGGTGCTTGGGGCAAGATTGTAGCAACTCCGCTCAATACGGGCAGATATCCACTGCATGCCGGTTACAAGAACTTAGCTTTGGCAGAAAAGAAACTACTGGGCGATTACCTTTTCGATAGTAAACAGCCAGGCAGTAAAGGTCTTTGCATGGATTGGAACCGCACTATAGATACTTCGTCATTGCTTAGTGATGTGTATTGGGCAATGGGCAATGTGGCGCAGGCACAACGGATGGCGTTCGAGGGAATGGTTGCTTCGGAATGGGCGGTCAATCCTCGCCTATTGTTGCGTTTGGTCAAGACCAATTTGATATTGGGACATCACCGGGTGGCTGCCAAGTATCTGCGTCCGTTGTTGCAGAGCTACGGCTATCGTGCGGAAGCGGAGAGGCTGAAGCGATTGGTTGGCAATGATGAAGCGGTGCGTGCCGATGCTGAATTGGGTCCCCGATACCGTTGTGTGGCAGCGCTTGATGGGTTATGCAGTGTTCATCCGGTAAGGAACTTATTGGACATTGTGGAGTCTAACCCCGATTATCCCACCTCTTTCCAATACTTATTGGGCTATGCACTGCTTTCCAAAGACTTGAATACCTTAGCCTACCTGGGCGAGACGTATGGCGGTGGTCCGGGGCTGACTCCCGTACCGTTGTTGTTGCAACAGGCCATTGTGTTGATACAAGAGACGAATCCGCAAGTATGTTCGTCGCAAAATCTTGTATCGCAGGCTGTAGCCGGGCAGTTTAAAGCTTTCAAACATCAAATGGAGCGGCTGAAAGAGAACAAGGCTTCATCGGCTACACTCCGGGCTGAGTTTGGAAATACATTTTGGTATTACTACCTGTTTGTATCATTGTCATAAATAAGAAATAAGATGCGTATTGTTCTTTTATCCGTTTTATTATTTGTACTTGCTGCTTGCTCCGGCAGTAAAGAACCTCGGGAGGCGCAGCCGTTGGATACTTTGCCAACCATTACTCCAGATTATGTAGATGTGACCATTCCTCCGCAAATAGCTCCTCTACGTTTTCAGTTGGCAGACTATGAGTCGGGTGTCGAAGCATTGGCCGTGTTGAAGTGTGGAGAGAAAAATATGGTGACCCGTGCAGACCGCAAAGGCAACTTCCTCTTTGACGAAGAGGACTGGAAAGAACTGCTTGACACGGCGACAGGCAAACAAATAGAAGTTCTGGTCTATCGGAAAGTAGAAGGCTTGTGGCAGTGCTATGCTCCTTTCCATTGGCAGGTGGCTGTAGAACCGGCTGACCGCTATCTGGCTTACCGGTTGATAGAACCTGGATATGTGTTGTGGAACAAAATGGGCATTTATCAGCGGGATATCACTACTTATCAGCAGAAAAGCATCATCGAAAACGACCTTACCCAGCATAACTGCATGAACTGCCATACTTTCTTGAATCGCAAGCCGCAGAAGATGTTGTTCCACATGAGGGCAGACCTCGGAGGAACTTACCTGATAGACAATGGCATCCCGGAAAAGGTGAAATTAGGAGATGACCCACACGTAAAGTCGCTGGTTTATCCTTCGTGGCATCCGTCCGGTCGCGTGGTGGCTTTTTCTGTGAATAAGACCCGCCAGGAGTTTCATCGTAACAACCCTAATCGGGTAGAGGTGTATGACAGCGAGTCGGACATAGTGTTGTATGATAATGCAGATGAAGAGTCCTGTTGAATAATTTGGACTTCCTTGAAGTAATTTGTATGAACCTTGTGTTTACCGTAAACAGGCATCCCATCGACATAGATATTCCCCGTCGTAGGACGCTGGAGGCCCGCAATCATTCTGGCGAGTGTTGTCTTACCTGACCCTGACTCACCAACGATGGCATACCGTTCACCATCAATGAATTGGATTGAAACTGGGGAAACCGCCATGAATCCCTCTTTGGAAAACGGATTGCGGGCAAAAGTGCAACTTACATTCCCCGTCCCGTTGGGGCGTTTGACGGGTGCGTTTTCCAAAATCCGCTGTACGGTTTCAAAATCGCTGCGGCTGATAATCGGCTCATGCACATTTTCTGTGATGTGCCACTGGCTCCGGTCTACATAGTGGTTA
>ENA-OQJF01000164-OQJF01000164.1-human-gut-metagenome-genome-assembly--contig:-NODE-164-length-17448-cov-2.360603_pt1 | contig 17448 bp, 22 predicted proteins | sample MGYA00242595_ERZ504761 | MGnify/ENA primary metagenome ERZ504761 (study PRJEB26092, sample SAMD00036367) | human gut metagenome | host: Homo sapiens | study: EMG produced TPA metagenomics assembly of...
AAGAACTTTGTTTGCATATATCCGTATGGCACTTTACCTTTTGACTGTGGGGATAGGGATATTTCAAATTGAAAGCATTTCACGTTTGGATGGGCTGGCGTGGGGATGTATTATAGCCGGAATCTTTTTGTTTTTCTTGGGCTTTGTCCGTTTCGAACAAATGAGAAAGCATTTGAAACAGTATACGAAAACATGTCGTGATACTGAGAATGAATCGTCACGGAAGAAGTGATTTTTATTCTAGATTATTCGATAGGCTTGTCTTCGTGTATTTCAATGGTTTTGGTGGCTACTGCATATTCGTCGGGGAAAATTTTACTTCCCATTTCGTTTGCCCATGCTTTGGTAAATTCTGCACCGGTATATATGATGATGGAAGAATAATAAATCCAGGTGACGAAAACCACCATGAACGCAGCAGCCCCATAGACGGTCCCCACATTGGCTATTCCTATATAAAAGGAAATTCCCCATTGACCTATCAGTAGCAGTATGGTGGTTACAACAGCTCCGATGCAAACGTCTTTGCTCTTGATTTTGGCATCGGGTAATATTTTAAATATGAGTGTAAAGATGATGGTAGTGACACTCATGTTTATGATGATTCCTACCACTTTTACCAACGAATCGGCTACTTCCGGATACTTAAAGATGAATTTTTGACTGAGTTCTCCGATTATATTGGTAATGGTGAATGTAATCAGGAGAATGAAGGCAAATACAAGTATTATTGAGAAAGAAAGTATCCGGTTTTTAATAAATTTAAGCCAGCTCTTTTTAGGGACGGCTTTTATTCCCCAAATTGAATTTAATGAACTTTGTATTTCTGCAAAAATAGTGGTGGCACCAAAAATAGAGATACCTAAGCTGACAAAGGCGGCCGACCTGGAGGAGTCTGTATTTTCTGCATTTTTCTATAATAGAACGAAGGGCCTCGGTAACTTCGGGGCCCACAATCGGTTGTAGTTGGACATAAAGTTGATTGGCCAAATCCATATGGAAAAAGACACCGACAGTGACTAGAAGGGAAAGAAAAGGAATAATTGAAAACAAAGTCGCATAGGCTAATGAAGCGCTCAACCTCATAACGCTGTCATCTATGAATCCCCAAACTGTATCTTTTATTATTTTGAAGAGCAGGGATAAACTAAGTCTTTTCTTTCTTTCGGAATGGATTTCCATTTTAATTCTTTTTTATCCAAACAGCAATATTACGGGTATTAACAGAAAATTCTCCACTTCCTTTTTCGTCTAATGTGATTTCTTGCTGAATATTTCCGGTTATTTCATGCCATATTTCACCTTTATGTTCTTCGCCCAAATCCATCTTTTTACTGCCGGCTTCATCATTAGACATTAAAAAGACTAAACCGGAACCGACATGTTCTTCATCTCCCGTACGAATAAAGCCGATGGCGGAAGGATGATCGAAATACTCAATCTGATCGCCATAAGCATATTTTCTTCTGGTATCCAGAAGAATATTAATGATTTGGGTATGAGGTGAGTTTTCTCCTTTGACACCATAATAATCTCCGTAGAACAAACAAGGATAACCGTCTTTCATTAATAATATCAGACCATAGGCCAATGGTTTGAACCAGTCTTCTATTTGTGATTCCAAGGAACTGCCCGATTGCGAATCGTGATTGTCGACAAAAGTGACTGCCAGATCACAGTAGTGCTCGACTAATGTGTTTTTTAGGATATTCTGCAGATCATAATTCTTGCCTTCTTGTGATGCTTGGAATAAATTATAATGTAATGGAACATCAAATAGGTTGACTTTGTGACCCACGGATTTTATGTATGCATCGAGTGTGTTCAAATCACCATTCCAATATTCGCCAACAGCGTAGAATTTGTCTCCTTTTTTCGCTTCTTACCGCATCCAGGAATTGTGCAATGAACTTGTCTTTCATGTGTTTGATGGCATCCAGACGCATTCCGTCAAGGTTCAGCTCTTTGGAAACCCATTTTCCCCAACGATTCAATTCGGTGACTACTTCAGGATGATCCAGGTCTATATCATTGCATAATAAGAAATCGTAGTTGCCATTTTCATTGTCAACCCCTTCGCTCCACGCTTTGCCTTCACCCTGTATCTGGAAGATGCCACTCCGCTTTTTGGCATCGTCAAAACCGGTTCCTGAAAAATGATACCAATGCCATTTGAAGTCTGAATATTTATCCTTACGTCCATGGAAGCTGTATCCGGTCCAGCCCTGTATTTCGAACGGTTTTCCTAATGCTTGGGTTCTATCATTGGGATCGACTTCTACAACTATGAACTTTTCAGTGAAATCACCTCCTGCCTTATGATTCAGTACTACATCCAGATAAACGGAAATATGATTTTTATGTAATTCATCGATCATTTCTTTCAGTTCTTCTTTCGTACCATATTTCGTTCTTACGGTCCTTTTTGATCGAACTCGCCGAGATCATACAAATCGTAGGTTGCATAACCTTCGTCTTGTTGTTCGTCGGCTTTGTAAGCGGGGGGAATCCATACTGCTGTCACACCAATCTCATGTAAATGTGACGCATCTTCTTTTAATTGTTTCCATAAATTTCCGTCATTTGGCAGATTCCATTCAAAATACTGCATCATTACACCATTTTCCATTATCCAATGCATTTAGTTATCGGAAAATAACAAAGAAGTGTATGATAAGGTTTCTTGTGTTTACCCAAAAGCACTGAAAGAAAGGATATCGGCGTTTGTGATTAGACTAACATGCGTTATTTGTCTTGCCATCATATCCCCATTTAACGTAAACAGCTCCCCAGGCAAATCCGGCTCCGAAAGCGGTGAAAATCAAATTATCACCTTTTTTGAGTTTATTTTCGAAATCCCAAATGCATAATGGAAGCGTACCTGCACTGGTATTGCCGTAGTGTTCGATATTGATCATAACCTTTTCTAATGGTACATCCAGACGTTGGGCAACAGCACTGATGATACGTTGATTGGCCTGGTGGGGAACGACCCAGTCTATTTCATCTTTTGTCAGTTGGTTTCTTTCGATGATCGACTCACATGCATCTGACATATTGGCTACAGCATATTTAAATACTGTACGTCCTTCTTGGTGAAGGTAATGCATGTGGTTGTCAACTGTAAAATAAGAAGGGGAACAAACTGAACCACCGGCTTTCATGTAGTAAAAAAGGAAGTCCTTTGCCGTCTGTTCTTAAAACGGAATCGATAACTCCTAAATGATCTGTTGTGGGTTCCAACAAGAAAGCTGCTGCACCATCAGCGAAAATAGGACAGGTGGCACGATCGGTATAGTCTATCACAGACGACATTTTATCGGCACCAACAATAATGACTTTTTTGTATTTTCCCGAACGGATAAAGTTAGCCCCGGTTTCTAATGCATATAAGAAACCGCTGCAGACCGCTTGCATGTCGAAGGCAAATGCATTTTTCAACCCCACTCTTTCGCATAAAATGGAAGCCGTTGAAGGAAGCCGATAATCGGGAGTGGTGGTAGCTACAATTACCAGGTCAATATCATCCGGATTACTTTGAGTACGTTGCATCAGTTGTTTGACAGCTTTTCGTGCCATGTATGAGGTGCCGAGTCCTTCTTCATTCAGGATGCGTCTTTCTTTGATTCCGATACGTCCCATGATCCATTCATCGGTGGTATCTACAATTCTGGATATCTCATCATTAGTCAGGATATAATCGGGCACATATCCTCCAACTCCTGTAATTACTGCATTGATTTGTTTCATTAACTTTGTCTAAATAAGTAAGTTCTTAAGCGGGGGAAGTATAAAATGACTCCGAAAACTTACAACTTCTCGGATTGCATCTAAAATACCGGGCGCAAATATACAGAAAAGAAAGATTTATTCAATATCTTGTAATCTAAATGCGTTGAATTTCTTAGTGAGATTAGGATAAGTTATAATACAGAAATAGAATTAGGGAAATGATTAAATGAAGGAAGATAGGTTGCTTTGCAAGAAAAGAAAGAAATAATCAGGTCTGATTTTCTTAGTAAGAGTGAGGTCTTAATCTGATTTGTGTATCTGTTGGTTCAAGCGTTTTTGCTACTTCTTTACTTCTTTGGGTAACCATACTTTAGTCTGTTTCTGTATTTCTCGTTAATGCTTAGTAAATGGCCTATGTTATTCCGAAAGTATTTAATTTTCACGTTTTTGTTTATAAAAAGAAACTCCTGTAATTGTCAAAATTACAGGAGCTTATATCATTTGATCAAGAAACGGTGGTTACTTTGCCAATGCCTGAGCTACATCTACCGCACAAGCCACAGTACAGCCTACCATTGGATTGTTACCAATTCCCAGGAATCCCATCATTTCTACGTGAGCAGGAACGGATGAAGAACCGGCGAACTGAGCGTCTGAGTGCATACGACCCATAGTGTCAGTCATACCGTATGAAGCAGGACCGGCAGCCATGTTATCCGGGTGAAGAGTACGACCTGTACCACCACCTGAAGCTACTGAGAAGTATGGCTTACCTGCCAGTACACGTTCTTTCTTGTAAGTACCTGCAACCGGGTGTTGGAAACGAGTCGGGTTAGTAGAGTTACCTGTGATAGATACGTCTACGCCTTCTTTCCACATGATAGCTACGCCTTCACGTACATCATCTGCACCATAGCATTTACTTTTGCACGAGGACCGTCAGAGTAAGCAATTTCACGTACTACTTTCAGTTCACCTGTGAAATAGTCAAACTGTGTTTGAACATAAGTAAAGCCGTTGATACGAGAGATGATCTGAGCAGCATCTTTTCCAAGACCGTTCAAGATACAACGCAGAGGTTCTTTACGTACTTTGTCTGCTTTTGCAGCGATTTTGATAGCACCTTCGGCAGCAGCGAAAGATTCGTGACCTGCCAAGAAAGCGAAACATTTGGTTTCTTCACGTAACAACATAGCAGCCAGATTTCCATGACCGATACCAACCTTACGGTCGTCAGCTACAGAACCCGGGATACAGAATGCCTGCAGACCTATACCGATAGCTTCGGCAGCATCAGCAGCGTTTTTGCAACCTTTCTTGATAGCGATAGCAGCACCTACTACGTAAGCCCACTTAGCATTTTCAAAACAGATCGGTTGAGTTTCTTCACACGTTTTATAAGGATCAACTCCAGCAGCTTCGCAGATAGCGTTAGCTTCTTCGATGTCTTTGATACCGTTAGCGTTCAAGGCTTCGATGATACCTTTGATACGGCGGTCCTGACTTTCAAATTTTACTTCTCTAATCATAATTTCTTTTCCTCCTTATATTATTCGTGACGTGGATCAATGTGTTTAACAGCTCCCTGTTCTGCAGTGAAGCGTCCGTAAGTACCGGTAACTTTCTTCAATGCTTCATTCGCATCAGTACCCTTCTTGATTTCATCCATGAATTTGCCCATGTGAACGAATTCGTATCCGCAGATTTCATCGTTTTTGTCAAGAGCAATTGTCTTGATGTAACCTTCTGCCATTTCAAGGTAACGAGGACCTTTAGCCAAAGTACCGTACAATGTACCTACCTGGCTACGCAGACCTTTACCTAAATCTTCAAGACCTGCACCGATGATCAGACCACCTTCTGAGAAAGCTGACTGAGTACGTCCGTAAACGATCTGTAAGAAGAGTTCGCGCATAGCAGTGTTGATGGCGTCACAAACTAAGTCTGTGTTCAATGCTTCGAGGATAGTTTTTCCCGGGAGGATTTCAGCAGCCATAGCAGCTGAGTGAGTCATACCTGAACAGCCGATAGTTTCAACCAGAGCTTCCTGGATGATACCTTCTTTTACGTTCAGAGTCAGCTTACATGCACCCTGCTGAGGAGCACACCAACCCACACCGTGTGTCAGACCTGAAATATCAACAATTTCTTTTGATTTTACCCATTTTCCTTCTTCGGGTATGGGAGCCGGTCCGTGGTTAGGACCCTTCTTTACAACACACATGTGTTCCACTTCGTGTGAATAAGTCATAATTAGCTCTTTTTTAAGTGATATAATTAAAAATACGTAGTCACGATTCTCAAATCGCTCACAAAGGTAGTCGTTTTATTTGTTTTTGCAAATCGGGTTTTATTACTTTTTATGAAAAGAGAAAATAGATTTGTGGTTTTGTTAGATTGTAATGTGGAGATGACATTTTAGATAATCTTTGTTTTGTTGAACTATTACTCTGATTCTTTGTTTCTTCTGAGAAAAATTGATCGGTTATGAATTTGAATGAGGTAGATATACATTATTTAATTGCAGCCATTAGTGTGATAACTTCGGCATTGGTGTTTTACACAATAGGAGTGTGGGGAGAGCGATTGCAGAAGAGGTTAGTAAATTTTGGCATCTGGTATTTTTTTGTTGGGACTGCTGGCCGATTCTGTGGGAACGGCTTTAATGGAGAATATTGCGCGACTCACACACTTGCATGATGAAATACATACTGTGACCGGCATTATCGCTATCCTGTTGATGTTTATTCACGCTATGTGGGCTATCTGGACGTATGTGAAAGGGAGTGAAAGAGCCAAGGAACATTTCAACCGTTTCAGTATTGTGGTGTGGTGCATTTGGTTGATACCTTACTGCATAGGCGTATATCTTGGTATGTCATTGCATCATTGATTATCAATTATAAGGATTGAGAATTGAATCCCGTCTGTTTCTTTGTATTGTGTAGATTGCTTTGAATAAGATGCTATACTTGTCAAATCTTTAATTATCTACCTTTAGAAGGTATTAGTGAAATTCTCGGAGAACAAATTGATGAACCTGTTATTCTTTTGTAAATTAGAAGGTTACTATGACTTGCTGTTTGTCGGTAAAAGGCTTGTTTTAACACACTGTTAAAACAAATGTTTTGATGATAGAGAAGAAGGCTTTTAAATGTAAAACACTTGTCCTTTGCATTCAAGCACAGAATGCTAAGAAGATGGCATTAACAACGTTAATTGATAACGCTTGTTGCAATACCGAACTACAATGAACTGACATGCGATCCGGCAGAGGAGGTGATCAAATTATTCGTTATAGGATTATTATTGAAGAAAATTAAACGGGTTTCTAAAAAACTTATCAAAAAGCCTTTCTGAACCATATATTTCCGTATTTTTGTTTCCTGATATTTATAAATATAGAATTCACCTTATTATATATAGTGGAAATGATAGAAGTTACGGATGCCTCTTTGCAAAAAGCTGCGGGTGAGGGAATGGATGAATTTATCCAGGTGTTTACAGACAAGTATAAAGAAGTGATTGGCGGGGAACTTACTGCCGAAACAATGCCACTGTTGACAGGGGAGCAGCACTCTTTGCTGGCCTATCAGATTTTTCGGGATGAAGTCATGTTCGGCGGCTTTTGTCAATTGATTCAGAATGGGTATGGAGGTTATATCTTTGATAATCCTTTTGCAAAGGTAATGCGCCTGTGGGGAGCCGAGGATTTCTCGAAGTTGGTTTATAAAGCTAAGAAGATATACGATGCTCATCGCCACGATCTGGAGAAAGAGCGTACAGAGGATGAATTTATGGCTATGTACGAGCAATACGAGGCCTTTGATGATCTTGAAGAAGAATATCTGGATATTGAGGAGGAGGTTACAGCACTGGTAGCAAGCTATGTAGACGATCATTTAGAGTTGTTTGCAAAAATAGTTAAGTAATAGATGCAGTATTTTTTAAGTCTCTGCATTTACTTATTGTGAATTAGAATTTATATCTTTGCAAACTCTAAAAAATAGATTTATGAAACAATTGAAATTAATGGTGTTGACCTTAACCCTGTTGATGGGTACTATGTTTACTTCATGTATGGATTCCGGAGAAAGCGGTCCTCAGCAGTGGGCCGGTGTGGTGAAAGTGAATGATAGAATGGGTTATGTTACATTCACAGATGCTGCCGGTACAGAGCTGATCCCTACTAACACGATTCCTGTAACTTTGAATGCAAGAATGGCTTACATTTATTGCCAGGTTGATGAAGGTCAGGACCTCTCAACAAATCCTAAGTCAATTAAAATTACACTTTTAGCAGATCCTACAGGAATTGATGCTACAGCAATAACCACTCCGAAAGTAGAATCAAGTGATGTGACTACTAATGCACCTGTTGGTTCGTTGAGTTTTGCATCAGGATATTCAACTGTGGCCCCATTTCAGTTTAGTGAAAATACGATTGTATTACCAGTACTTTATCGTGTGAAAAATGTGACTACTACAGAAGATATTAAAAATGAGCTTGCTAAACATACTTTTACTCTTGTCTGCTATACAGATGATATTAAATCTGGTGATACCATTTTGAAACTTTATTTACGCTATAAAGTTGAGGATGAACCTGCTGCTATTGCTGAGCGTGCAACACGTACTTCCAGCTTTAAGGCTTATGAAATCAGCCAAATCTTAAGAGAATATACTCTGAAGAGTGGACAAACTAAACCTGCTAAAATAACTATAGTAGCACAGCAAAATGAGTACAACAATAAGTTGGAAGATACTTCTACTATAGAGAAGGTATATGAAATAGAATATAAAACTGCGGAATAATTTGAATTACAAAGCATTATTTCAAATAGCAATGTCATTGATTCCTCTCCGGCCAAGGCCTGGGAGGAAATTACGTTTTAGAGGATAGACGGGCAGTTCTTACTGTTTTTGTCTATCCTATGATTGGTTTATGTGGTTTATCCGTATTCATTGGTGCTTTGTGGACTAATGGTTGGGGAGGACCACAAAGTTTCCAGTTGGCCATGACGCAGTGTTGTGCGGTGGCGGTAGCTTTGTTCGGAGGTTATTTTCTGGCGGCTTATGCTATCAATCAGATGGGGATAAAAATGTTTGGTATGACCAATGATATCCCTTTGGCACAGCAGTTTGCAGGTTATGCGTTAGTTGTCACTTTTTTGTTACATATAGTAACCGGATTGCTTCCTGATTTCAGTATTATCGGTTGGCTGCTCCAATTTTATATCGTTTATGTGGTATGGGAAGGAGCAAGGGTTGTGATGCTGGTAGAAGAAAAGAATCGGTTGCGTTACACCATTTTCTCGTCGATTTTGTTAATACTATGTCCGGCGGTAATACAAGTTGTGTTCAACAAGCTAACAGCTATATTAAATTAAGAAAATAAAATGAAACTGGCTCCTATAAATATAAAGAATAAACGTGCTACTTTCGACTATGAGTTGATCGATACTTATACAGCAGGTATTGTGTTGACCGGGACGGAGATTAAGTCCATCCGTCTGGGTAAGGCAAGCTTGGTAGATACGTTTTGTTATTTTGCGAAAGGCGAGTTGTGGGTGAAGAATATGCACATTGCCGAATATTTTTATGGCTCGTATAATAATCATGCGGCCCGACGTGACCGTAAGTTGCTATTGAGCAAAAAGGAGCTGAATAAATTGGAAAGAGGGACGAAAGACGCCGGATTCACCATTGTCCCTGTGCGTTTGTTTATTAATGAAAGAGGTTTGGCCAAAGTGGTTGTAGCTTTGGCTAAAGGTAAAAAGCAATATGATAAACGGGAGGCTTTGAAAGAAAAAGACGACCGTCGTGATATGGACAGGATGTTTAAACGATGATAGGTTTGTACCTTTAGCAATGAAAAAAACTATTCAACAGCTGGTACTCGAACGTATCCTTATATTGGATGGCGCTATGGGTACAATGATTCAGCAATATAATCTTAGAGAAGAAGATTTTCGTAATGAACGCTTTGCGCATATTCCCGGTCAACTGAAGGGGAATAATGATTTACTTTGTCTCACACGCCCTGATGTGATTCGGGATATACACCGTAAGTATCTAGAAGCCGGTGCAGATATCATTGAGACGAATACTTTTAGTTCTACTACTATTTCTATGGCCGATTATCATGTACAAGAGTATGTGCGTGAAATGAATCAAGCGGCTGTAAAGCTGGCACGTGAAGTGGCCGATGAATATACGGCACTAAATCCCGATAAACCCCGTTTCGTAGCCGGTTCGGTAGGTCCTACCAATAAAACATGTTCTATGTCGCCGGATGTGAATAATCCGGCTTATCGTGCTGTGACTTATGATGAAATGGCTGATGCTTATCAGCAACAGATGGAAGCTATGCTTGAAAGTGGGGTAGATGCTTTATTGATAGAAACTATCTTTGATACGCTGAATGCCAAAGCTGCTATTTTGGCGGCGGAACGTGCCATGAAGGCTACAGGAGTAAAAGTGCCTGTTATGTTATCTGTGACGGTTTCCGACACCGGAGGACGTACTCTTTCCGGACAGACGTTGGAAGCTTTCTTGGCTTCAGTGCAACACGCTGATATCTTCTCAGTCGGGTTAAACTGTTCGTTTGGTGCCAAGCAACTGAAACCTTTCTTAGAGCAATTGGCCGCTCGGGCTCCTTATTATATTAGTGCTTATCCGAATGCTGGTCTACCTAATAGTTTAGGAAAATATGACCAGACTCCGGCAGATATGGCCCATGAAGTAAAAGAGTATGTTCATGAAGGATTGATCAATATCATAGGCGGGTGCTGTGGTACTACCGATGCCTATATTGCAGAATATCCTGCATTGATTGCCGGAGCAAAACCGCATATTCCGGTTTGTAAACCGGATTGTATGTGGCTTTCGGGATTAGAACTGTTGGAAGTGAAACCTGAAATAAATTTCGTTAACGTGGGGGAACGTTGCAATGTAGCCGGTTCGCGCAAATTTCTTCGTTTGATTAATGAAAAGAAATATGACGAGGCATTATCCATTGCCCGTAAACAGGTAGAAGACGGAGCACTGATTATCGATGTAAATATGGACGACGGCCTTCTGGATGCAAAGGAGGAGATGACAACTTTCCTTAATCTGGTGGCTTCGGAACCGGAAATTGCTCGTGTTCCTGTAATGATTGATTCTTCGAAATGGGAAGTTATCGAAGCCGGATTAAAATGTCTTCAAGGAAAATCAATTGTGAATTCCATCTCGTTGAAAGAGGGAGAGGAGAAATTCCTTGAACATGCTCGTACGGTTCGCCAATATGGTGCGGCTGTGGTAGTGATGGCTTTTGATGAGAAAGGGCAAGCTGATACAGCCACCCGTAAAATAGAAGTTTGCGAACGGGCCTATCATTTGCTTGTAGATAAGATAGGATTCAATCCGCATGATATCATTTTCGACCCGAATGTATTGGCTGTGGCAACAGGGATCGAGGAACATAATAACTATGCGGTAGATTTTATAGAGGCGACGGCTTGGATTAAAAAGAATCTTCCGGGCGCCCATATCAGTGGGGGAGTAAGTAATCTTTCGTTCTCATTCCGTGGAAACAACTATATTCGTGAAGCGATGCATGCCGTATTTCTTTACCATGCCATTCAGAAAGGGATGGATATGGGGATTGTGAATCCGGGTACTTCTGTATTGTATACAGATATTCCGGTGGATGTACTTGAGAGGATTGAAGATGTAGTATTAAACCGGAGAAGTGATGCCGCAGAACGATTGATAGAATTGGCTGACCGGTTAAAGGAGGCTTCTGCGGGTAATACTTCGGCTGGGCAACCGGTAAAACATGATGCCTGGAGGGACGGTACGGTAGAAGAACGCTTGCAATATGCTTTGGTAAAAGGAATCGGGGATTTTCTGGAAGAAGATCTTGCTGAGGCTTTGCCTAAATATGATAAAGCGGTGGATGTGATTGAAGGACCGTTGATGAATGGAATGAATCATGTGGGCGAATTGTTTGGCGCAGGTAAGATGTTTCTTCCACAAGTGGTGAAAACAGCCCGTACGATGAAGAAAGCCGTTGCAATCTTACAACCTATTATAGAATCGGAAAAGGTGGAAGGTACTGCTTCGGCAGGAAAAGTTTTGCTGGCCACTGTGAAAGGGGATGTGCATGACATTGGCAAAAATATAGTCTCGGTTGTGATGGCATGTAATGGTTACGATATTATTGATTTGGGAGTGATGGTACCGGCTGAATCGATTGTCCAAAAAGCCATTGAGGAGAAAGTGGATATGATCGGACTTAGTGGGTTGATTACTCCTTCACTGGAAGAGATGGTACATGTGGCTATGGAATTAGAAAAAGCCGGATTGGATATTCCATTGTTGATAGGAGGAGCGACTACCTCTAAACTACATACAGCATTGAAGATTGCTCCGGTTTATCACGCTCCGGTTGTTCACTTGAAGGATGCTTCGCAGAATGCGGGTGTTGCTGCTCGGCTGATGAGTCCGAAATCGAAAGAAGAGTTGGCAAAAGAATTATCCGGTGAATATGAAGCCCTTCGTGATAAGAGCGGCATGATGAAGCGTGAAACCGTTTCATTGAAAGAAGCTCAGGAAAACAGATTGAAACTTTTTTGATATAAAAAGAGATTATGGTAATAAAGAAAGCGATTTATGTATGGGTGATCGGGATACTGGGAATGATTTCATTCGCAGCTTGTTCATCTGCTTCTCAAGGAGAAGTCCCTTCGACATCCAATGCTGCGTTGGATAATATTTTTGCACGTAAAAGTGTGCGGGCTTATTTAGACAAGGAAGTAGAAAAAGAAAAAATAGATTGGATGCTACGTGCCGGTATGGCTGCACCATCCGGAAAAGATATTCGTCCGTGGGAGTTTGTATTGGTCACCGACCGGGTTGCTCTTGATTCGATGGCCGCTGCTTTACCTTATGCAAAGATGCTGACTCAAGCTCGCTATGCCATTGTTGTATGTGGAGATGTAGCTCAATCTTCCTATTGGTATCTGGATTGTTCGGCTGCTGCACAGAATATATTATTGGCTGCCGAAGCACAGGGGCTGGGTGCGGTATGGACAGCTGCTTATCCTTATGAAGACCGTATCAGGGTTGTTCGTAAATATACGGAGCTTCCGGGGAATATAGTGCCCCTGTGTGTGATTCCGTTTGGTTATCCGGCAACTGCCCAAGAGCCTAAACAGAAATTTGATGAGAAAAAAATTCATTACGATAAGTTTTAAACCGTTTATTGGCTTTTCTGAAAGCTGCTTCTGATAAAACGAGGCAGCTTTTTTATTTTATTCCTTTCCTTCTGATAATTTCTGCATTTTGTTTCTCTATTTCAATAAATTCCTTACATTTGCACCAATATTAATCGAAATCTGATACAAGAATGTTTGGAATTAGCGACTCACTTATCATTTTGCCATACTTGCTTTCGGTAGTATGTGTGCTCTTTGCTGCTTGGTTTGGCTTCAAATACTGGAATAAAGACGACGAAAAAGATAAAACACGATGAATACATTTACACTTGGACTGATTGTGATAGCCTATCTGCTGTCACTGGCCTATCTTGGTTTTTTAGGTTATAAGAAAACATCCTCCGCCAGTGATTACCTGGTAGGAGGTCGACAGATGAATCCGTTTGTCATGGCACTCTCTTATGGTGCCACTTTTATATCAGCCTCTGCTATTGTCGGCTTTGGTGGGGTAGCAGCAGCTTTTGGTATGGGTATTCAGTGGCTTTGCTTTTTGAATATGTTTATAGGTGTAGTGATTGCCTTTATTTTTTTCGGACTCCGGACGCGGCGAATGGGTGCTAAATTGAATGTAAGTACATTTCCTCAATTGTTAGGCAGGCATTATCGTTCACGGGGAATACAAGTCTTTGTTGCCGCAGTGATTTTCCTCGGAATGCCTTTGTATGCCGCAGTGGTTATGAAAGGTGGTGCTGTCTTTATCGAACAGATTTTCCAGATTGATTTTAATATTTCACTTTTAATATTTACATTGGTAATAGCTGCCTATGTGATCGCAGGAGGTATGAAAGGAGTAATGTATACAGATGCTTTACAGGCAGTTATTATGTTTGGCTGTATGCTGTTTCTGCTTTTTTCGTTGTATCGGGTACTGGATATGGGCTTTACTGAAGCCAATCAGGCTCTGACGGACATAGCTCCCTTAGTTCCTGAAAAATTTAAGGCGTTGGGACATCAAGGGTGGACGGCTATGCCTGTTACCGGTTCACCTCAATGGTATACATTAGTCACTTCTCTTATCTTGGGAGTTGGAATCGGTTGTCTTGCGCAGCCTCAGTTGGTTGTGCGTTTTATGACGGTTGAAAGTAGCAAACAACTAAACCGTGGGGTTTTTATCGGGTGTTTTTTTCTGATTATTACCGTAGGTGCTATTTATCATGCAGGTGCATTGAGCAATCTTTTCTTTCTTAAGACCGAAGGTGTTGTAGCTACGGAAGCAGTCAAAGATATGGATAAAATCATCCCATACTTCATAAATAAGGCAATGCCGGATTGGTTTGCCGCTCTTTTTATGCTCTGTATCCTTTCTGCCAGCATGTCTACACTGAGTTCACAGTTTCATACGATGGGAGCTTCGGTTGGTTCCGATATTTATGGTACTTACAAGCCTCGTTCACGTGGTAAATTGACTAATGTGATCCGTTTGGGAGTTTTATTTTCAATTTTAGTGAGTTATATTATCTGCTATATGTTGCCCAACGATATTATAGCCCGTGGAACTTCTATTTTTATGGGTATTTGTGCTGCAGCTTTCCTGCCGGCCTATTTTTGTGCTTTATATTGGAGACGTGCTACCCGTCAGGGAGTGATGGCAAGCCTTTGGATAGGGACTATAGGTAGTTTGTTTGCGCTGGCCTTTCTGCACCAGAAAGAGGCTGCGGCAATGGGGGTATGCAGGTGGCTTTTCGGTAAGGATGTGTTGATCGAAGCCTATCCTTTTCCGATGATAGATCCGATATTGTTTGCATTGCCATTATCGGTAGCAGCCGTTATTATTGTGAGTTTGTTAACAGAGAAAGGGAAAAAATAAAATATACTATACGCTGTCAAGGGCTTGCAATTCTTATAATTGCGAGCTTTTGCCCTATTTCAACTTTTTATTTTCTTCTTATATGATTCATATCTTGAGTTAATGTCTCTGACGAAATTGTAGGTCTCTATTCCACGGAAATATCCGTTTTTGCATACCGGATCAGTGAAATATTCTTCATTGCTTTTTAGTAGGATGTAATTTTCCACATTGTCTGTCCATACGGTTTTATTCTTACCGTATTTATCTGCCAGTGCAATTGCGTCAAAAATATGTCCCAGCCCGGCATTATATGAAGCGAGTATAAACTTAATCCGTTCCTGTTTATCCGGTACCATGCTTAGGCTGCGATCAGTCGCTGCAATGTATTTCACCGCAGCTTTGATACTTTCTTCCGGGTTTTGCTCTTTGCCCGGTGGAACCCCCATTGCACGGGCGGTGGCAGGCATTAATTGCATCAGTCCCTTTGCTCCGGCCCATGATACGGCAGTTGTATCGAAGTTCGATTCGGTATAGGCCAAGGATGCCAACAGACGCCAGTCCCAACCTATCTCTTGCGCATATTTCTTGAATAAGTTGTCATAATGAGAGATTTTACCCTCTTTTAAGGATAAAATGGGAGAATGAGGCATTGCTTTACTGATCTCAAAATATCGTTTCATACTTGCGGTATATGCCGGCGAAGTCATATTCTGTTTATGCCATTCGTCTGCTGCTGCTGCCAGTTGCGGACAATCTTTACGTACAGCCCAGGAAGCGCGTTGGTCAAAACTGATAGACAGACTGGTATTCAGGTTAGGGTAATAAGTCGCATTCAACTTAGCGACATCATTATCAGCCACTGTATAAGGAATTTTACCTTGTGCAACTTGGGTTATCAAATCCTCGGCAGTAATGCTGTCATTGGTTACTTGATGAATCAGAATGCCTCCTCCCAGCTCTTTATTCAAGTTAACCAATCGTTCGTAATATTTGCCCGGTTTCACATATATATTTTTTCCGACCAATTCGGTTACATCTTTTAGCGGTTTTGTTTTCCCATTGGTTCGTTGGACAATTACCTGGTGGGTGATTACTTCTTCACCACAATAGATCAGGCTGTCTTTTAATTCTTTAGTAATTGGAATATTGTATGCGATAATATCTCCTTCGCCATTTAGTAACTTTCGGATGAGTTCCGGTACGTTTTTGGTCTACTTCTATTCGCAATTTCACTCCTAAACTTTTGGTCAAATTGTTTCACTGAGTTCGTATTGGAAACCCATGTCTTGCCCACGATAGATGAAATAAGAAGTAGAACTATAAAGAAGTCAGAACAACGAGCTCTCCGCTATCTTTGATTTGTTCCAGATCGTGTGCAGAGGACTCCTCTGTAGCTACTGCTTGTTTGTTGCGGCAAGACAATACACAGAAAAGAAGAAAAAGCAGGGAGTAAATTATCAGATGCCGTTTCATGGCCTACCGATGTGTTTTTTTATATACATGGTCAATATATCGATGGCTACTTGATTGCTCCCTCCTTCGGGAACAATCAAATCTGCGTAGCGTTTACATGGTTCGATGAACTGTAAATGCATAGGTTTCAGCACGCGCGTATATCGCTCCATTACAGCCTCTGCAGTGCGTCCCCTTTCCACTACGTCACGTTGGATCACACGGATCAACCGTTCGTCCGGGTCGGCATCTACAAATATTTTCAGATCCATCATATTGCGTAGCTTTTTGTCACATAAAGCCAGGATACCTTCGATTATGACCACTTCACGTGGTTCAATATGGATCGTTTCGGGTTGGCGGGTACAAGTCAAATAAGAATAGGTGGGTTGTTCGATACACTTGCCTTCTTTAAGTAAGAGAGTGAATCCGCGTATGCCTGAATGTCCGCCTTCATCTGAATCCCAGGACATCCTCGTGCTCCACGTAGTACAGCGGGCAGAGTTTTTCGGTCACATCGTAGTGACGGATCACATCATCTGAAAGTCAGATTGAAACCGCTTGCACAAAAAGCCTGCGAGCTGCACAACAGAAATTGTATGTCTCGTCTGTAAATTCACCGCTGTCATCCGGGTGGCAGCATTCAATTGAGATCGTGTCGAAATTGCGCTGGTTCGATGCATACGACCATTCGCTCGTCGGAATACACTGAACGACTTCTCCCTCGATACCGATCACAAAATGACTGCTGGCCTGTGCCTCCTGCGTCTCCGGCAGATTTTCGAAATAATCACGGTTCTGCATCGCTGTGCTTCCCGGATTTGCCGTGTAGTGAATGACAATGCCATTCACTTTTTTCAGCCGGGTCTGCGGTCTGGACCAGCTGTTCGGCGTCAGAAGCTCCACATCGATCGGCGGAGCACCGGTCCAGTCGGTGATATCATTGTCCTCATAGTCATCTGCCAGAAGACCGCCTTGGGTGCTGCTGCCGTCTGCCAGTGCATCGCTCATGGCCGGTTCCGTCTTTGCCAGATGGCGGATGCCGCTGTAAATTCCGACGCAGATCAGCATCACCAGACCCCCTGTCAGAAGCATTCTGCGGTGAAGCTGGCGCTGTCTCTGCTTTCTTGTCATTTTTTCCCCGTCTCTTCTGTGCCATGTCTTCTCTCCCCGCCGCAAATAAGCGCCCCTCATGATAAAAGGCAGAAGTTG
>ENA-OQJF01000165-OQJF01000165.1-human-gut-metagenome-genome-assembly--contig:-NODE-165-length-17412-cov-2.932832_pt1 | contig 17412 bp, 17 predicted proteins | sample MGYA00242595_ERZ504761 | MGnify/ENA primary metagenome ERZ504761 (study PRJEB26092, sample SAMD00036367) | human gut metagenome | host: Homo sapiens | study: EMG produced TPA metagenomics assembly of...
CTTGATCGTCAGATTGCCGCAAATGCAACGAATTCAGTGAAACTGCGTGAGCTGATGGAAGAGCAGGAGAAGGTAAGAGGGCAGCTCGAAGAGAAGGAAGAGCGCTGGATGTATTTGAATGAACTGGCAGAGGAATTTGGTCTGTGATGAAAAATCTCAAAAAAGAGGGTTGACAAAGCCGGTTCTAGTTGTTAATATTAAGTAAGTAAAAAAACAGAACGCACTCTGTTTTATACAAATCATGGAAGGAGCGAACCAGTCATCTTAGTCAGTCATAATATTTTCGCTTCCTGAAGTGAGAAAGAGAGGATACATATGAGAAGTCAGGTATTTTCACTGCTCGTAGATAACAATTCAGGTGTTTTGAGCAGAATTTCAGGACTCTTCAGCCGTCGTGGATACAGCATTGACAGTATCACGGCAGGTATGACAGCAGATCCTAGATTTACAAGGATTACAATTGTTTCATCCGGTGATGAGCAGATCCTATCACAGATTGAGAAGCAACTTCGTAAGTTGGAGGATGTTGTGGATATCAAGGCTTTGAAAGCAGAAGAATCCGTTTGCAGAGAGTTGATCATGGTGAAGCTTCGTGCGAATGCCGCACAGCGTGGTGAGATCATCTCGGTTGCAGATATTTTCAGAGCGAAGATCGTAGATGTGGAAGAAGATTGTCTGATCATTGAATTGACAGGTACACAGAATAAGCTGGAAGCTTTCCTGAATCTTCTGAAGGATTATGAGATACTCGAACTGGCAAGAACCGGAATTACCGGACTTTCCAGAGGCAGCAAGGATGTTGCATTTTTCTGATCCGGTCAGGATCGGAGAACCGCAGGGAGAGCCTGTGGAACAGATAAAGCTAGTAAAGGGCAAGACCTTTCACTATATAGGATACCCCCGAAGAGGTCGGGAGCATTCTACTCTATATTTTAAATTCAATTAGGAGGAATGCAAAATGGCAGCAAAAATTTATTATCAGGAAGATTGTAACCTTTCTCTTCTCGAAGGACAGAAGATCGCTATCATTGGATACGGAAGCCAGGGACATGCACATGCACTGAACTTAAGAGAGTCAGGATGTGATGTTATCATCGGTCTGTACGAGGGAAGCCGTTCTTGGAAGAAAGCAGAAGAGCAGGGATTCAAAGTATATACAGCAGCTGAAGCTGCAAAGCAGGCTGACATCATCATGATTCTGATCAACGATGAGAAACAGGCTAAACTTTACAAAGAAGACATCGAGCCAAACCTTGAAGAGGGTAACATGCTTATGTTCGCTCACGGATTCAACATCCATTTCGGAACAATCGTACCGCCGAAGAATGTTGATGTTACAATGATCGCACCTAAGGCACCAGGACATACAGTAAGAAGCGAGTATCAGGCTGGAAAAGGAACACCTTGTCTGGTAGCTGTAGAGCAGGATTACACAGGAAAAGCTCTTGACAGAGCACTTGCTTATGGTCTTGGAATCGGTGGAGCAAGAGCCGGAGTTCTTGAGACAACATTCAGAACAGAGACAGAGACAGACCTCTTCGGAGAGCAGGCTGTACTTTGTGGTGGTGTATGTGCACTTATGCAGGCTGGATTCGAGACTCTTTGTGAGGCTGGATATGATCCGAGAAATGCATACTTTGAGTGTATCCATGAGATGAAGCTGATCGTTGACCTGATTTACCAGTCAGGATTCGCTGGAATGAGATATTCTATCTCTAACACAGCTGAGTACGGTGATTATATCACAGGACCTAAGATCGTTACAGCTGAGACAAAGAAAGCTATGAAGAAAATTCTTTCTGATATCCAGGATGGTACATTTGCAAAAGACTTCCTGCTTGATATGTCTGATGCAGGTGGACAGGTTCACTTCAAGGCTATGAGAAAACTTGCTGCTGAGCACCAGTCAGAGAAGGTTGGAGCTGAGATCAGAAAGCTTTACAGCTGGAGTGATGAGGACAAACTGATCAACAACTAATTAGTTGTCTGAGATTATAGAATAAGATAATAGAAGACCGGTACTTTCAGGTTAAGACTTGGAAGTGCCGGTCTTTTTGACTGAGGCGTCGTGCAGCAGCCAGGCATCTCTAAAATGCTACGCATTTTATCGATGTGGCGTATCCGCCACATAGTTCTAAGAATACAGAATCTCGCTCATGCGAGCATGGCTCGTATCTGTATCTTTAGAACTGCCTGGCTCTGAACGTATAACAAAAGGCGCATCTGCCATGACGGTAGCAGATGCGCCTGAAAATTCTATTCTCTATTTATAATTAAGCGATAGAGTCAACAGCTTTGGAAAGACGAGCGATCTTTCTGGAAACTGTTTTCTTGTGATAAACACCCTTGCTTCCAGCTTTGGAAATCTCAACGATTGCTGTGTGAAGAGCAGCCTTAGCAGCCTCTACATTCTTCTCAGCTACAGCTGTCTCTACTTTCTTTACAGCTGTTTTAACCTTAGATTTGATTGCTTTGTTTCTAGCAGCTTTTGTCTCTGTTACTAAAATTCTTTTCTTTGCAGATTTAATATTAGCCAATGTGTGCACCTCCAAAATATTCTATCATATGATTTTCAAATGTGATTCATGTGTTCAATAGACTCGGACACGGACGTTCTATCGAAACATACTCATTTATTCTAGTCCAACAAACGTGTTCTGTCAATACATATTTTACAAAAAAATGCTAAAAATAGGCGTAATAAGACAAATTATGGTTACTGTTCACTCCCGTGTCAATCACTCCGCTGATTGACACGGAGAAAAGGGAGGCTATGATGAAAAATTACAGTGTGCGTACGGATCTTGCACTTGAGGAGAAGGAACGGTTTGCATCTGACAATGTAGAAGTGCAGGGAGTTGTTCTGGAGGAAGAGTATGACGAGGAGAATGAGATCCGGCTGACCCGTGTGGTGATCGAGACGGAGAATGGAGCGAAGATCATGGGAAAACCGACAGGCATTTATCTGACACTGGAATCTCCGGATCTGGCATTGGAGGTGGAAGAAAATAGCAGGGTATTACAGGAACGGATCTGTGATTGCATCCGGGAATTGATTTTTCATAAAATTTCCTGTGAAGATGGAAAAGAATTAAAGATTCTTTTTGTCGGGCTCGGTAACAGAGCAGTGACACCGGATGCGCTTGGCCCTTATGTTGCAGATCATCTGGAGGTAAACCGGCATATAGTAAAAGAATACGGGAAATATGCGATGCGTACGGAGCAATTGATTGTTCTTAGTGCAATTGTTCCCGGCGTGATGGGACAGACGGGGATGGAAACGGCGGAGATTGTCCGTGGAATTGTCCATGAGACGAAGCCGGATCTGATCCTTGCAGTGGATGCACTTGCTGCGCGAAACAGCAGACGATTGAACCGGACGATTCAGATTGCCGATACAGGAATTCATCCGGGTTCCGGTGTTGGAAATTACAGGAATGCAATGACGGAAGAATCTCTGGGGGTTCCTGTGATTGGAATCGGAGTGCCTACGGTTGTTGATGCGGCAACGATCGTCAATGATACGATGGAAAATTTCATCACTGCACTGGAGCAGTCGCAGGCATTAAGGAGTACAGGAGAGATTTTGCGCTCTTATAGTGCGGCGGAAAAATATGAGTTTGTAAAAGAATTGATCTCCCCACATTTAAATGGAATGTTTGTGACACCAAAAGATGTGGATGAAATGGTTCATCAGATCAGTCATACGATAGCAGCGTCCTTGAATCTTCTTTTTTCTGATATAAATGCAGGAGAAAGTGAATAGAATGATAGAAATGAGCGGAAGGACTCTGCAATGCGTGTGTATAAAGAAAAAAACAATCCGACGTATAGAAATGGTATGGGGTGATTCTGGTTCTGTCAGGTTATTCCGTTAGGAAGTTGGGAGTGGGCCGGTCAGTTGGAAGGAGGGGAGAACTATTTTATTAGAAGAAAGTCAGATTTATGCGCAGAAATTGTACCTTCCGCTTTTTTCTTATCAGAAAGAACAGGAATCAGAAAGGGAAGAGATCTTCAGGCTTCCACTTCATGTGTGGATGCCGTTGGCAGGATATCTGGAAGATCAGACAGAAAAAGGGGAAAGGAAGAACCGGAGGAAGTATTGGAAGATGAGGAGACGATTGCATGGATTCTTCAGTGTCAGGCAAATGATGAACATGCGGTAGATGAAGAGGGAAAACTGGTCGGAGCAGAGCCGGAAACACAGGAAAGTGCTGTAGAACAGCCGGTTCCGGGAATGGATCTTTCTATTGAGCGGCTGCGTGATTTTGAATATCTGACAAGCAATCTTTATACAATAGACAGTTCTACAATGATCGGACCGGAGCAGCTTAATGTGGATGATCTTTTAAACCGGAGTATGAAGATAGATCAAAGTACAGGAGGTCCGAAAATTTTGATCTTTCATACGCATTCACAGGAAGAATTTGCCGACTCCATACCGGGTGATCCATCTACAAGCATCGTTGGGATTGGGGAATATCTGACGCAGTTATTAAATGCGGATGGGATTGAGACGCTTCATGACAGCGGAGTGTATGATATTATTAATGGGAAGCTTGACCGCAGCAGGGCATATGAGAATGCAGAAAGTGCAGTACGGCCGGTTCTGGAAGCGAATCCGACGATTGAAGTTGCAATCGATCTTCACAGAGACGGTGTAAATGAGAATACACATCTGGTAACGGAAGTGAATGGAAAACCGACTGCGAAGATTATGTATTTTAATGGATTGAGCAGGACACGGACAAATGGCGATATTGCCTATCTGTATAATCCATATATCCAGGATAATCTGGCGTTCTCCTTGCAGATGCAGATTGCATCGGAACAGTATTACCCGGGATTTGCAAGGCATATTTATCTGAAAGCTTACCGTTATAATCTTCATCTGCTGCCAAAGTCTCTGTTTGATCGAAGCAGGGGCGCAGACAAATACGGTGGAAGAGATGAAGAATGCAATGGAGGTACTGGAACGGACATTAAAGCGGGTAGTTACAGAATAAACGGTTGTTGGACAGTTACAGTCCTTTCCTATCAGAAGAAGGTTGACAGAACATATGAGCGAAAAAGAAGTTGAAAATCAGATGGTTAAATGATATCATATTTGTTGATTGACTGTATAGAACAGTTTGAGTTCGAGAAAGAAGGAGAAAGAGTAATGGCGGGAAATAATACATACGATGCAGGGAGTATCGCGGTATTGGAAGGTCTTGAGGCAGTACGGAAACGCCGGGAATGTATATAGGAAGTGTTTCTACAAAAGGACTGAATCATCTGATCTATGAGATCGTGGATAATGCAGTAGATGAGCACCTGGCAGGATTCTGCAGTGAGATCCAGGTGACATTGGAAAAAGACGGATCTGCAACCGTTTCAGATAACGGTCGTGGAGTTCCGGTTGATATGCATCAGAAGGGTGTATCTGCGGCTCGTCTGGTTTATACGACACTCCATGCAGGTGGTAAGTTTGATGATTCTGCATATAAGACAAGTGGTGGACTTCACGGAGTAGGTTCCTCTGTTGTAAATGCTCTTTCTACTTATATGGATGTGAAGATCAGCAGGGATGGATTTGTTCATCATGACCGGTACGAGAGAGGAATCCCGGTGATCGAACTGGAAGATGGACTTCTTCCTAAGATCGGAAAGACGAGAAAGACGGGAACAACGGTAAATTTTCTGCCGGATGATACGATCTTTGAGAAGACGAAGTTCAAAGCGGAAGAGGTTAAGAGCCGTCTGCATGAGACTGCGTATCTGAATCCGAATCTGACGATCGTGTTTGATGATAAGAGAGATGGAAGTGTTGAGCACATCGTTTATCATGAACCGGAAGGAATCATTGGATTTATCCAGGATCTGAACCGTAAGAAAGAAGTACTTCATGACCCGGTTTATTTTAAAGGGGAAGCAGACGGGATTGAAGTAGAGGTAACCCTGCAGTATGTGAATGAGTTTCATGAGAATGTACTTGGATTTTGTAATAATATTTATAATGCAGAGGGCGGAACACATCTGACAGGATTTAAGACAACCTTTACAACGGTCATGAACCAGTATGCGAGAGAGATAGGAATCCTGAAAGAAAAGGATGCGAATTTTACCGGTGCAGATATCCGTAACGGAATGACTGCAATTGTATCCATTAAGCACCCGGATCCGAGATTTGAGGGGCAGACGAAGACAAAGTTGGATAACCCGGATGCGGCGAAAGCAGTCAGCAAGGTAACAGGAGAAGAGATTGTTCGTTTCTTCGATCGAAATCTGGATACACTGAAGACAGTTCTTTCCAGTGCGGAGAAAGCTGCGAAGATCCGCAAGACAGAAGAGAAGGCAAAGACCAATCTCCTGACAAAGCAGAAGTATTCTTTTGACAGTAACGGAAAGCTGGCAAACTGTGAGAGTAGAGATCCGAAGAAGTGCGAGATCTTTATCGTCGAGGGAGATTCCGCCGGTGGTTCTGCGAAGACAGCGAGAAACAGAAATTACCAGGCAATCCTTCCGATCCGTGGTAAGATCTTAAATGTCGAGAAAGCAAGTATTGATAAAGGTGCTTGCCAATGCAGAGATCAAGACGATGATCAATGCAGTTTGGCTGCGGTATTTTCTAGAAGGAATACGGAAATGTACTTTGATATTACAAAGTTGAGATATGATAAGATCATCATCATGGCCGATGCCGATGTCGATGGTGCACATATTTCTACCTTATTGCTCACCTTATTCTATCGTCTTTATGCCGGAGCTTATTTTTGAAGGACATGTATATATTGCAATGCCGCCACTTTATAAGGCAATGCCAAAGAGTGGAGAAGAAGAGTATCTGTATGATGATAAGGCACTGGAACGTTATAGAAAGACACATACAGGTCCGTTCACACTTCAGCGTTACAAAGGTCTTGGAGAGATGGATGCGGAGCAGCTCTGGGAGACAACACTGGATCCGGAGAGACGTATGTTGAAACGAGTAGAGATTGAGGATGCCCGAATGGCTTCGAGTGTAACGGAGATGCTGATGGGAACTGAAGTACCGCCGCGTCGTAATTTATCTATGAAAATGCGACAGAGGCAGAACTGGATATCTAAGGAGAAGAAGAATGAGTAATGAATCACAGATCATAAGGACAGAATATTCTGATCTTATGAAGAAATCTTATATTGATTATGCGATGAGTGTTATTATCGCCAGAGCACTTCCGGATGTCCGTGATGGTCTCAAGCCGGTTCAGCGTCGTACACTTTATGATATGTACGAGCTTGGTATCCGTTATGATAAGCCTTATCGTAAGAGTGCACGTATCGTCGGAGATACGATGGGTAAATATCATCCGCATGGAGACAGTTCCATCTACGATTCTCTTGTAGTAATGGCGCAGGACTTCAAGAAGGGACAGGTTCTTGTTGACGGGCACGGTAACTTTGGATCCATTGAGGGAGACGGAGCTGCTGCGATGCGTTATACAGAGGCGCGCCTTACGAAGTTCACGCAGGAAGTATGTCTGGCCGATCTGGATAAGAATGTTATTGATTTTGGTCCGAACTTTGATGAGACGGAGAAGGAACCGCTTGTGCTTCCGATGCGTGTGCCGAACCTTCTGATCAATGGTGCGGAAGGAATTGCAGTCGGTATGGCGACAAGTATCCCGACACATAATCTCTGCGAAGTGGTCGATGCGGTCAAGGCATATATGAAGAATGACAAGATCACTACAAAGCAGCTGATGAAATATATCAAAGGACCGGATTTCCCGACCGGAGGAATTGTGGTCAATAAGGATGATCTTCCGGCAATCTATGAGAGCGGACAGGGGAAGATCAAGCTGCGTGGAAAAGTGGAAGTGGAAGAATTAAAAGGCGGCAAGAAGCAGCTTGTGATCACAGAGATCCCATACACGATGATCGGAGCCGGAATCGGAAAGTTCTTAAACGATGTCTGCAATCTTGTGGAATCCAAGAAGACGACAGATATCGTTGATATTTCAAACCAGTCTTCAAAAGAAGGAATCCGTATCGTGATCGAATTGAAGCGTGGTGCGGATGTTGAGAACCTGAAGAACATGCTTTATAAGAAGACACGTCTGGAAGATACATTTGGCGTAAATATGCTGGCGGTTGCGAATGGCAGACCGGAGACTTTAAGTCTGAAACAGATCATAGAACATCATGTGGATTTCCAGTTTGAGCTTGCAACGAGGAAATATACAACTTTGCTTGGCAAAGAGCGGGAGAAGAGTGAAGTTCAGGAAGGTCTGATCAAAGCATGTGATGTGATCGACCTGATCATTGAGATTTTACGAGGAAGTAAATCTGTAAAAGATGCGCGTGCCTGTCTGGTAAACGGTGAGACGGAAAACATTAAGTTCAAGTCTGCGATTTCCAAAAAGATGGCGGCAATGCTCCGTTTTACAGAACGTCAGGCAACGGCAATTCTGGAGATGCGTCTTTATCGTCTGATCGGTCTGGAGATTGAAGCACTTCAGAAAGAACATGAGAAGACATTAGAAAATATTGCCCGTTATGAAGATATTTTAAATAACTATGATTCTATGGCAGGCGTGATCATGGAAGAGCTTGACAGTTATAAAAAAGAATTCGGAAGAAAGCGTCGTACCGTTGTGGAGAATGCAGAAGAAGCTGTTTTTGAAGAGAAGAAGATTGAAGAGCAGCAGGTCGTCTTTCTGATGGATCGCTTTGGTTACGCGAAGACAGTGGATACCGGAGTCTATGAGAGGAATAAAGAAGCTGCAGACAAAGAGAATAAATACATTGTGCATTGTATGAACATTGGAAAACTCTGTCTGTTTACAGATGAAGGCAAGATGCATCAGGTGAAGGTGCTTGATCTTCCACATGGAAAGTTCAGAGACAAAGGGATTCCGATTGATAATGTAAGTAATTATTCAAGCAGTGAAGAACAGATTGTTATGATCTGTGAAGAAGAGCAGATGCGTTATTCAAAATTATTGTTTGCAACAGCACAGGGAATGATCAAGCGTGTGGATGGAAGTGAGTTCCAGGTATCCAAGCGCACGATCGCGGCAACAAAGCTGCAGGAAGAAGACAGGCTTGTCGCAGTGAAGGTTGTGACGGAGTATCAGAATGTTGTCCTTCAGACGAAGAACGGATATTTCCTGAGGTTTTTATCTGCGGATGTTCCGGAGAAGAAAAAAGCAGCTGTCGGTGTCAGAGGAATTAAGCTTCAGAAGAAGGATGAATTAGAAGAAGTTTATCTTTTTGAAGAAGGAACAGAGACGAAGATTACTTATGGAGAAAAGACAGTTTCACTGAACCGCCTGAAATTGGCGAAACGGGATGGAACAGGAACCAAAAGCCGCTAGAAGTCTTGCCGGAAGCGGAGACGGTGAAGAAAGAGAAAGTCAAGGGGATTTCTAAGGTGTTGTAAGAAAATGTGCAAAAACCCTTGATTTCCTCAAAGAAAAGTGCTAGAGTAAATATAGTTACATAAGGAATTGGCAGAAGAGTGGACGAAAGTTCACTCTTCTTTGGTGATATGGAAAATTCTTTATGAATCAGATCACAAACTATATTATAGAAGAAAAGGAGTTTGACGCAGCGTGTCCAGAAGAGAAGATTATGAACAGCAGACAGAAGCACTTCTCGAGCCTATCGTAGAGGAACTCGGGTTTGAGCTGGTAGATGTAGAATATGTGAAAGAAGGAGGTACCTGGTACCTTCGCGCGTATATTGACAAACCAGGCGGAATTGCCGTGGATGACTGTGAGGCAGTCAGCAGGAGATTCTCCGATATCCTTGATGAGAAGGATTATATTGAAGACTCCTATATCTTTGAAGTAAGTTCTCCGGGACTTGGAAGACCACTTAAGAAAGAGAAGGATTTTAAGAGAAATCTTGGAGAAGAAGTAGAGATCCGCACATACCGTGCAATCGACCGACAGAAAGAGTTCGTCGGAATTTTAAAGAGTTATGATGAGAATACAGTGACCATCACATACGAAGATGAGACAGAGCAGACATTTGACAGAAAAGAAATCGCTTTGATCCGTCAGGCTTTGGATTTTTAATTTAGGAGGAAAGAAAAATGAACACAGAATTACTCGAAGCATTGGATATTCTTGAAAAAGAGAAAAACATCAGCAAGGATGTCATGTTGGAGGCCATTGAGAATTCACTTTTAAGTGCATGTAAGAACCATTTCGGAACATCCGATAATATTAAGATCGTTATGGACCGCAACACATGTGACTACTCTGTATACGCAGAGAGAGAAGTTGTTGAAGAAGTATTTGATCCTGCAATCGAGATCAGTCTTGAGGATGCAGAGAAGATCAATCCGGCACTTCATATCGGAGATATCGCACAGGTTGAGCTTCATTCCAAGGAATTCGGACGTATTGCAACACAGAATGCAAAGAACCTGATTCTTCAGAAGATCAGAGAAGAAGAGCGCAAGGCAGTATTTGATCAGTATTTCGAGAAAGAGAAGGATATCGTAACAGGTATCGTACAGCGTTATATTGGCAAGAATATCAGTGTGAATCTTGGAAAAGCAGATGCAATCCTTACAGAGAACGAACAGGTGAAAGGAGAGCATTTCGAGCCGACAGAGCGTATTAAGCTTTATATCGTAGAAGTTAAGAACACACCAAAGGGACCAAAAATACCTTGTATCCCGTACACATCCGGAACTTGTAAAACGTACTGTTTGAATACAGAGGTTGCAGAGGTAAAGGACGGAACAGTTGAGATCAAGAGCATTGCCCGTGAGGCTGGTTCCCGTACAAAGATGGCTGTATGGTCTAACGATCCGAATGTTGATCCGGTCGGAGCTTGTGTTGGTATGAACGGTGCAAGAGTAAATGCAGTCGTAAAAGAGCTTCGTGGTGAGAAGATTGATATCATTAACTGGGATGAGAATCCGGCACTTCTGATTGAGAATGCACTCAGCCCGGCGAAGGTTATTTCTGTTATGGCTGATCCGGATGAGAAGATTGCAGGAGTTATTGTTCCTGATTATCAGCTTTCACTTGCAATCGGTAAAGAAGGACAGAATGCAAGACTTGCAGCCCGTCTGACAGGATACAAGATCGATATCAAGAGTGAGACACAGGCAATTGAGTGTGGAGATCTCCCGGAGAACTACATGGAGCAGATGGGTATGGTCGGAGAAGAAGGCTATACAGTCGGAGAAGAGGAAGAAGAGTACGATGATGTTCCGGCAGATGCAGCTGATGAAGACGGAGCAGATGAGATTGAATTCGTTGAGACAGACGAAGAGTAAGATCTGAGGGAGTGAATTGTTTGGCAGTAAAGAAGAAAGTACCTATGCGTAAATGTGTAGGCTGCGGCGAGATGAAACCAAAGAAGGAACTGATTCGGATCCTCAGAACAGAGGAAGAAGAATTTGTCATTGACACAACCGGAAAGAAAAACGGACGTGGAGCGTATCTCTGTCCGCAGAAGGCATGTTTTGAGCAGGCTGTGAAGAACAGAGGACTGGAGCGTTCCTTTAAGCAGGCAATACCGCAGGAAGTATATGAACGGCTGGAAAAGGAGATGGATGAGATTGGCTAGAGATAAAGTACTGTCTCTGATCAGTCTGGCAACGAAAGCGGGGCGCTGCGCAAGCGGTGAATTTATGACAGAAGGACAGACAAAGTCCGGAAGAGCAAGCCTTGTAGTTGTTGCAGAAGACGCTTCAGATAATACAAAGAAAAAATTCCGTGATATGTGTAAATTTTATAAAGTTCCAATGATAGTTTACGGAGATAAAGATACCTTGGGGCATGCGATGGGAAAACAATTCCGTGCATCTCTGGCGATATTAGACGAAGGATTTGCAAAAGGAATATTAAAAGAACTGAAATCCCGTACCTGATGAATGGGAGTAGAAGACAAAGGTTCCCCGTTGATTGCTTGAAGGAGGTAGATTTATATGGCAGATGAGAAGATGCAGAATGAAAATAAAAAGAGTTTAAACACCAGGGAGGATAACGTGGCAGAAGATATTAGAAGAGAAGCAGCTGGCAAAGATGCTGAGATGGCTGCAGATAAAACAACAGAAAAAGAGGGTGCTCCAAAGAAGAAAAATCTTGCATTTGTAGTTCGCCCACAGAATTCAAAGAACAGCAGCAGACTGCAGGGAAAACGTCCGGGACAGGGACGTCAGGGACAGAACCAGGGTCGTCCAAACGGTGATGGAAAACGCCCGGCAGCAGGACAGAGCCGTTCGAATGGTGAAGGAAAACCGGCTCGTACAGAGAAACCGGCAGCAAAAAGCGAAAGACCGGTTCGTGCAGCAGAGGACAGACCGGCACGTCCGGCACAGAACGGAGCACGTTCTGAGAGACCGCAGGGATCAAGAACAGAAAGAACAGGACGTCCGAGTGGTGAGGGAAGACAGGTACGCTCTGACAGACCGGGACAGAAACCATTTGGAGACAGACGTTCTAATGGCGAGAACAGAGGCGAAAACAGAGGACCACGTCAGGACAGAGACGGACGCGGACAGCGTTCTGACAGAGGAGGACGTGACGGATTCCAGGGACGCGACAACCGTGATGGAAGAGAGAACCGTGACGGAAGAGACGGACGCGGACAGGGACAGCGCTCTGACAGAAGAAATGACAATCGCAGAAACGACAGAAGTGACGCTACACCGATCGTAGAACAGCAGAAGACACAGAGAAACAAAGCGAAAGACAAAGAAAGAGATAATAAGAAGAAAGAATACAGAGATGAAGCTTTCGAAGGAAAAGGAAGAAAAGGCAAGAAGCAGAAACCGGCAGTGGAAGTGAAGAAGCCACAGGTGAAGGAAGAGAAGCAGGAAGAGCAGATCAAACAGATCGTGATTCCAGAAGTTCTTACAATTAAAGAGCTTGCTGATAAGATGAAGATCGTTCCTTCTGTTATTGTTAAGAAGCTTTTCATGCAGGGCAAGATCGTAACTGTAAACCAGGAAGTTGATTATGAGACAGCAGAAGAGATCGCGATGGAATTCGATGTTCTCTGTGAGAAAGAAGAAGTTGTAGATGTAATCGAAGAACTTCTGAAAGAGGATGAAGAAGACGAAAGCCTTATGGTAAAACGCCCACCGGTTGTATGTGTTATGGGTCATGTTGACCATGGTAAGACATCTCTTCTGGATGCAATCCGTAACAGTAATGTAACAGGTCGTGAGGCCGGTGGTATCACACAGCACATCGGTGCATCTGTTGTTGAGATTAACGGAGAAAAGATCACATTCCTCGACACACCGGGACATGAGGCATTTACTGCAATGCGTATGCGTGGAGCAAACTCTACAGATATCGCAATCCTTGTAGTTGCTGCGGATGACGGTGTTATGCCACAGACAATTGAGGCGATCAACCATGCGAAAGCAGCAGGAATTGAGATTATTGTTGCGATCAACAAGATCGATAAGCCAAGTGCGAATGTTGAACGTGTAAAACAGGAACTGACAGAATACGAACTGATTCCGGAAGACTGGGGCGGAAGCACAATCTTTGTTCCGGTATCAGCGCATACACATGAAGGAATCCAGGATCTTCTTGAGATGATCCTTCTGACAGCAGAGGTTATGGAACTGAAAGCGAACCCGAACCGTGCCGCACGTGGTCTTGTGATCGAGGCTGAGCTTGATAAAGGTAAGGGATCTGTTGCAACTGTTCTTGTACAGAAAGGTACACTCCACGTAGGAGATGCGATCGCAGCAGGAAGCGCTCATGGTCGTGTAAGAGCGATGATGGATGACAAGGGAAGACGTGTGAAAGAAGCAGGTCCGTCCCAGCCGGTTGAGATCCTTGGTCTGAATGATGTTCCGAATGCGGGAGAAGTATTCGTAGGATGTGAGTCTGATAAAGAAGCAAGAGCGTTTGCAGAGACATTTATTTCCCAGAACAAGGTAAAACTTCTGGAAGAGACGAAGTCCAAGATGTCTCTGGATGATCTGTTCAACCAGATCCAGGAAGGTAACCTCAAAGAACTTGATATTGTTGTTAAGGCTGATGTTCAGGGATCTGTAGAGGCAATCAAGCAGAGTCTTCTGAAGCTGAGTAACGATGAAGTTGTTGTTAAGATCATCCATGGCGGTGTTGGTGCAATTAATGAATCTGACGTTATCCTTGCATCTGCATCAAATGCGATCATCATTGGATTTAACGTTCGTCCGGATGCAACAGCGAAAGATATCGCTGAGCGCGAGGGTGTTGACTTAAGACTTTACAGAGTTATCTACAATGCCATCGAAGATGTAGAGGCAGCCATGAAGGGTATGCTTGATCCTGTCTTTGAGGAGAAGGTTCTCGGTCATGCGGAAGTACGTCAGACATTCAAGGCATCAGGAGTTGGAACAATTGCCGGTGCGTATGTGCTTGACGGTATCTTCGAGAGAAACTGTTCTGTTCGTCTGATCCGTGACGGAATCGTTGTATTCGACGGACCGCTGGCATCTCTGAAGCGTTTCAAAGATGACGTGAAGGAAGTCAGAACAGGATATGAGTGTGGTCTCGTATTCGAGAACTACAATGACATTAAAGAAGGCGATCAGGTTGAAGCCTACAAGATGGTAGAGACAGAACGCAAGTAAGAATAAAAGATGCTGACATTTGCAGAGTGTTGTAATTGTCAGCAGGTGACAGAATTGTTACTCGTGCAGGGGTCATACATTGCAGGAGTAACTTTTCTGTATAAAAAGGAGTTATAACATGAGAAAGAACAGTATTAAGAATACAAGAGTCAATGCAGAAGTACAGCGTGAGCTGAGTAATATCCTGCGTGGCGGGATCAAAGATCCACGTGTTGCACCGCTGACATCTGTTGTTGCTGTTGAAGTAGCACCGGATCTTAAGACATGCAAGGCATATATCAGTGTTCTCGGAGACAAGAAAGCACAGGAAGATACGATCAAAGGTCTTCAGAGTGCAGAGGGATATATCCGCAGAGAACTTGCACGTACAGTGAATATGCGCAACACACCACAGATTACATTTATCGTAGACCAGTCCATTGAATATGGAGTAAATATCAGCAAGAAAATTGACGAAGTGACAAGAGATTTGAAGGATGGAGCTGAGGAATAGATGATCGTATTAAACGATGTATTAAAAGGGAAACACAGTGTAGCCATTGGCGGACACATTCGTCCGGATGGGGACTGCGTTGGTTCTACAATTGGATTATATCTTTATCTGACCACTTATTATCCGGAGATTGAGACAGATCTGTATCTGGAGGAGATTCCGGAAGCATTTCAGATGATGGGACACCGGGATGTGCCGAAGCATGAGATTGTAGAAGGCAAAGTTTATGACCTTTTCGTCAGTCTGGATTGCGGGGACGAAAGACGTCTTGGTTTTTCCGAGCCGGTGTTCCAAAATGCAAAGGAAACTTTATGTGTGGATCACCACGTCAGTAATGAGTCTTTTGCAGACACGAATTATATCGTGCCGGATGCAAGTTCTACTTCTGAACTTGTTTTCCGTCTGCTGGATGAGGAGAAGATTACGGAAGAAATCGCATCTTTCCTTTATATGGGGATTGTGCATGATACCGGAGTGTTCCAGTATTCCTGTACTTCACCGGAGACAATGGAAGTCGGTGCTGCACTTTTAAGAAAAGGGATCAATGGAAGCGCAATCATTGACGGAACATATTTTGAAAAATCCTATGTTCAGAATCAGATGCTTGGGAAGGCACTTCTTGAGAGTATGATGATCCTGAATAAGAAGGCGGTTGTCTCAGTGATACGTTTGAAAGAAATGGAGTTCTTCCAGGCAAAACCGTCTGATCTGGATGGAATTGTCAGCGTATTGCGTCAGACAAGAGGTGTGGAGGTTGCAATCCTTCTTTACGAGCTCGAACCGCAGACTTTTAAAGTAAGCCTTCGATCAAAAGAAATCGTTGATGTAAGTGCAGTTGCGAAATATTACGGTGGTGGCGGTCATGTGAGAGCAGCCGGTGTTACAATGAAAGGTTCCCCGCATGATGTGATCAACAATCTGACACTTTTAATTGAAAGACAGCTTAGAGCGGCAGAAGAGAAAAACGAGAAAAAAATGATAAACGGAATAGTTAATATTTACAAAGAAAAAGGAATATACTTCTCATGATGTGGTTGCAGTTCTTCGAAAAGTTGTTGGACAGAAGAAGATCGGTCATACAGGTACGCTTGATCCGGATGCAACGGGAGTCCTTCCGGTGTGTCTTGGAAGAGCAACAAAGGTTTGTGAGCTTCTGACAGATCATGATAAGACATATGAGGCTCTGCTGCTTTTAGGAAAGACGACAGATACGCAGGACATTTCCGGAGAGGTTCTGGAGGAGAGGGATCCGGGCGATCTGACGGAAGAGGAAGTACGTTCCTGTATCGAATCATTTATCGGAGAATATGATCAGATTCCGCCAATGTACTCTGCGTTGAAAGTGAATGGGAAGAAGCTTTATGAGCTTGCCCGTGAAGGAAAGACCGTGGAGCGTAAGAGCAGAAAAGTCCAGATCCATGGAATTCGCATTCTGGAGATGAATCTTCCGCATGTGCGTATGGAGGTGGACTGTTCTAAAGGAACATATATCCGTACTTTGTGCCATGACATTGGAGAGAAGCTTCAGGTGGGCGGCTGTATGGAAGAACTTGAGCGTACGAAAGTCGGCCATTTCCTGAAAGAAGATGCGGTAACACTGGATGAAGTGCGACAGAAGATGGAACAGGGAGAAGGTGCAGAACTTTTCACTCCGCTGGATCAGATCTTCGCGGAACTGCCGGCCGTTACTGTGACGGATGCGAAGGCATGGATGTCTTATAACGGAAATGATCTTCCGGAGCGTTTTCTGTTAGAAAAAGAAGAGTGGACAGATGGACAGGAAGTCAGAGTATATGATTCCAGAAAGAATTTTATTGGCCTTTATCAGTATCGTGCACCGAAGAAGCTGTTCCATATTAAGAAAATGTTTCTGGATCCTGAAGCAGAGAAAATTGAGAAATAAAGGACGAATAAGACAGACATGCAATATATAAAAGGATTAGATGCCTTTGACGGAAGAAATCACACAGCGGTAACGCTTGGAAAGTTTGATGGATTGCACAGAGGACATCAGAAGCTGCTCAACAGAATAATGAAATATGCGCAGAAGGAAGATTGCGACAGTGTCGTTTGTGCCTTTGATATGGACAGAGACTGTCTGATGACAAATGAAGAGAGAAGAGCATTTCTTGAGGACAAGGTAGATTATCTGATCGAGATTCCATTTACGAGAGAAATGATGGAGATGGAAGCAGAGAAATTTATCGATGAAATCCTGCATAAGAAGCTGCACGCATCACACATTGTTGTCGGAACGGTACTTTAACTTTGGTCATAGAAAAAAGAGGAAATCACCAGATGCTGGAGAAATATGCAGCGAAATATGGCTATACAGTTGATGTGGTCG
>ENA-OQJF01000167-OQJF01000167.1-human-gut-metagenome-genome-assembly--contig:-NODE-167-length-17346-cov-4.575353_pt1 | contig 17346 bp, 20 predicted proteins | sample MGYA00242595_ERZ504761 | MGnify/ENA primary metagenome ERZ504761 (study PRJEB26092, sample SAMD00036367) | human gut metagenome | host: Homo sapiens | study: EMG produced TPA metagenomics assembly of...
CCACATCTGCACCGATAAAAGCCTGTACTGGATCAATGATTAAAAGTCTGACCTGATTCTGACGGATAGCCTTTTCAATACGGTCATCGGATAATGTCAGTGCTTCTTCTGTATCATCAATGACCATAACCCGGCTCAGGTCGGCACCTGCTTCTACCAGTCTCGGCTTGATCGTATCTCCCATGCCATCTTCGGCGGTCTGATAGATCACATTGAAAGGTTCAATTTCTTCCATATTCGGGAAAGTCTTCCGGTTCGTGCAGGTTGCGGTCAGCATCATGGCAAAATAAGTTTTTCCCTCTCCCGGATTACCCTGAATAATTGTCAGCTTTCCAAATGGCAGATAGGGAAACCACAGCCATTCTACACTGGTCTGTTCAATATCTTCGTAACACAGCATCGGCACCAGTGCTTCCTTCTCCGGTGCTTTCATTGTAACTGTTTCTGCGATTGCTTTCTTCCTGTCTACATTTTTATCACAGAGGATTTCATTCCAGTCCTTTCGGGACGGTTTCAGACGGACGACACTGTATCCGTCCGGGATTTCTTCTGCCAGTTTCTCACAGGCTTCATTCCCTGCCCGGTCATTATCCAGACACAGGAATACAGAAGTAATCTGAGGGCGTTCAGAAAGAAAAGCCATCAGTGCCGCACTGGAAATGCCACCCAGACTCAGGTAGCTCCGCTTTTTCCAGTCTTTGGGAAATAATTGTATAAAAGAAAGCAAATCAATGGCTGCTTCAAACACAAACAACTGAGTATCCGTCCCTCTGTGACAGAATCCGCAAGATTTATCAGATCCAGCCACATCTCCCCTGTATTTTATTTCACTTGTTCCCCTGCAATGGGCATATCTAGGAATACCGTCTGCACCTCTGCCAACAAACACCACATTATGGTGCTTCTTTTCTTCATAAACATCCCCACTGCTGATCCATTCCTCCACCAGATTCTTTTCAATCCCTCTGTTTTCTGTCAGATATCTGATGATTCTATCATTATTCTCCTCTTTCTCTGGTAAACGAAAGTCAGGGGACGGGGCGGGGCAGGTACTGTTCCTGCCTTCGCCTTCCTCCCCGATCAGCTTTTTAACTGCTTCCGGAAATGTAGCGTTGTAAAATTCCATCACAAAATCCACCGGATAGCCGCCCCTGCCCTGGCTGTGCCGGTACCACCGGTTTCCGGATACCGTTACACTGTCATGCTTTTTCCAGCGGTATTCCCTGCCACTTTTCACCAACTGTTCCCCCTGTGCGTTCAGAAAAGAAACAAGATTGGTCTGGTTGGCTCTTGTAATCTGTTCTTCTGTATACTGCATTTTTATCATCCTTTCCCATCTGTCCTGCTGACAGACTGTTATAAATTCATCTCATGGTTCCGTTTTTTCTTCACTGCCTGTTGTTTTGCATCACGCTCTGCACACTCTTTCTTCTTTTCATCCAGTTTTCTCAGAAGAGAAGTCTTCTTTTCTGGCTTCTGCTCCGACTGCTTCACCGGCTGTTGCTCTGCCTTCCCATTTTCTTCAAGAATACCTTCCGTCTGAACTCCATGAAATACCGGGAAATTCACCTGCTTCTCCCTTTTTTCTTCTGAACGCCCGGAAGTATCTGCTTCTGCCATTTCCCGGTCACGTCTGGCAATGTCCGCACAGCTCTGTACCTTTTTTACAAACGCAAGTTCCTCCTGATACGGCTGATTATCTGCTTTCAGCTCTTCGATCACCGCCTGGAGTTCTTCTTTCTCCCGTTTCCATCTGGCAGTAGGCACCTTTCCATTTTGATCCAGATGTTGTTTCAGTTCCCGTTCACATTTGCGGTAATAATTGATTTCTTTTTTGTGCTGCTGATAGTATTTCTCCCGTCTTTTCTGAAAATAGAAACGATTATACTCATCAATCAATGGCTGGTTTGTTTTGATTACCTCTGCCATCTTTTCCAGATTCTCCAGTTCCTTTAACTGTTTCCGCTTTTCAGAAATTTCTTTTTTGCTGACAGAAACAACACCGTTCAGTTCCTCAATCCGTTCCTGCAAGTCATCCATCGTCTCTATCTGATGGGTCTGAAGATAATTGATGGATTTTGAAAACTCCTGTAAATTGGAGAGATTCTTCCCTCTTCGTTTCATTTCCTCATAGAAATTTGGAAGTGACGGTCTGCCCTGTGTCTTCTTATCATAATAATCCTGCAAACTCTCCAGAAGTGTAGGGTTCTGCCTACGATCCAGCTCTGCTTTCATTTCCTCATAAGCTGTCTTCATCCACTGAATGGATTCTTTCAGGGAAATGAACATCTGGTTGAACTGCCGGATTGCCCGGTTCAATTCTCCAATAACTGTTTTGATTCCCTTTTTCTCCATTGCCCGGACTTCATATCCCTCATGGATGGTCGGGATCAGTTCAATCCCCTGTTCTTTGTAGGAACGGTGGTCGATTCTGGCTGCCATGTGACATTCCCGGAATTTCCCATTTACTTTCTCTGTCCATGCTCTCCGCCACTCCTTTAAAAGCTCCGGATCATTCCAACCGGTAGTAGAAACAGCATTGAACATATCTTTTCCTTTCGCATCCTTCACCCGGTTTCCATCCTCATCAAGAATATATTCCCGTCTCTGTTTATTGCCCCAGATTCCTTCCTCTGTAAAAGGACGGATTGGGGCAAGCACATGGAAATGGGGATTATCCGGCTCTTCTTCATTATCCGATTTTCCCTCATGGACTGCCAGATCCACGATCATGCCACGTGCCACAAACTGCTCCTGGCAGAACTCTTTCGCCAGTCTTATATTTTCCTCAAGTGTCAATTCATTCTGCAGGGCAATGTCAAACGAATAGGCAAGCTGCGCCTTGTTGTTCCTTTCCACATGCTCCACCTCGTTCCAGAGGGTTTCCCTGTCAGTCAGACGCTCCGGCACATACTCCGGTGTCAGGATTTCTGTAAATATCACACCCGACTTGCTTGTATAATCGTGTATCTTGTTGTAATAACTGTCAAAAATCCTTTGCCCGGAAATATAGGCTGCGGAAGCGACCACCATCTGTCCTTTCCCTCTGGATACATGTCTTACTGAAAAATGATACAGTGCCATTAGCTGTCATCTCCCTTCTCTGTTTTTTTAACTGCTTCGGCAATCTCTTGTCTGTCTTTTTGTGAAGCAGCTATATAATTCTGCCGCACAACACTCTTGTTGTAACTGCTGTTACGCATCTGGTTCATTACCTCCTGAAATTCTTCCTGTTCCAGATCTCTGGACAATGGAAACGCTTTCTCAAACTCTGCCCCTTTGACAATCAGCCGGTGGGAACGTTCTCTGCGTTCCACCACCTTTTTCCTCTGCTCCAGAAGGTTTTTGTTGTGGATCGCAACTTCCAGTTCCTGTCTGCTCTTTTTCATATTTGCCTTTAATTCTTCCAGCGACATGGATTCGTATTTCGGATTTTTTACTCTGCCCACTCTGTCGTCCTCCTTCTTTTCTGTAAATAAAAAGAACCGGCTTATTCATAAATGCCGATTCCTGGGTATAAAAAAACTGAGGTCGTTGTCCTATGATTAGGAAATGCTGACCTCAGCGTTTTTGAAATATTTGGTTGTCACAACGATATAATAGCGGAAGTTTTTAACACCATCCGGATATACTATCATCTCAAATCTGATATCCGGATTTCTTTAACTCTTCCCTATACAATTCAGCTATATATGCCGGACCATTGCACCACAGCTTTGTGTTCTCATCATACAGTGCTTTTCCTGTCTTTGAACATAGAAAATCTGTCAATATCTCTTTTCTGTCCTTGCCCGTTTCTTCTGCAATCTCATCTGTCACCATAGTGATAAGAAGATCTATTGTATAATTCATTTTTTCCTTTGGAATTGTTACTTCAGCCATATCTTCTCACCTTTCACAAATTTCAGACACTTAATGGCGGCTTCTGTTTTGAAGCAATATTGATCTTTTAGTTTATTGGGCAACAACTGTCTGATGCAGAAATCGTCTGCCTCCTTATCGCCTGCTGTCCCGAAAGCCCCGGCAAGGTAAGCAGTAAGGGTAGCGTTTGTTGCATCATCCGCAATCTTTCCTGCAATGATATCATACCTTGCCATTTCTTTGCAAAAATTCAGTAATATCTTCAAGCACAGCTTCATCACCTTCACAATGAAAAATCCCATAGCATTTTTCTATATATCCAAGAACATCGGCTTCTTTAAACAAGTGGATAATCTGTTCAACAGGTAAATGCCACTCTTCTGAAGCAAGCCGGATTAATCTTGTTTGCATGAAAGTAATCTCTGTTTTCTCACTCATTACGAGTCCTCCTTAACTTCTTGGTCAATAAGTCGAGTAGACTAAGACCTCTCAATCTTAGCCCCTCACAGATCCGTACGTGCGGCTTTCCCGCATACGGCTCCTCATAGTAACATTCGCTTCAATATAAACAATAGTACGTTTTAGGTTTTGCTAACGGGTAATACTTGAGCATTTCCACAAATCCATTCCATGTGTATGCCCGTCTACAACCTCTCCGATTCATGGCTTTGAATAGAAACTGTTGTACTCTATGCCGGAATGTTGTTATCTTCCGAAAATTCCATGTAACACCATAATACCGATAGTGTCCAATTAGTTTTACGTTCAACTCTTTAATTATTTCTCGCATTGGTCGATTTCGATTATCGTAAATCCAGTTCTTGTATGCTCTAACCTTTTGCTCAAACTTCTTCCTTGAAGTCTGTACCTTTGGCACGAAACCTCCCTTTCGAGTTTTGCTACAGTAGAAGGTAAATCCCAGAAAATCAAATGTTTCAGGCTTACATTCTCCTCTTGCTCTACGATTCTGCTCTGCAAATCTCCCAAATTCAATCAGTCTGCTTTTACTACTTTCCAGCTCCAGTCCAAACTTTTCCATTCGTTCCTTTAACTCTTTATAGTATCTTTCAGCTTCTGACTTATATTGAAATCCTGCAACAAAATCATCCGCAAAGTTGACGAGAAAACACTCTCCCTGCATTTCCCTTTGCACCACCAGCTTAAACCACAACGTCAGCACATGATGCATGTATATATTTGCAAGCATCGGACTCATTACTGAACCTTGTGCCGAACCTTCCTCTGTTGGCTCGAATTTTCCTTGCTCCATTATTCCTGCTTTAAGGTATTTACGTATTAGCCACAATAAGTTCTTATCCTGTATATTCCATTCAAGGAACTTCATCATCCAATCATGGTCGATATGGTCAAAGAAACCTTTGATATCGGCATCTACGATATAGCTGATTTTTCCATAGCTTATCCGTTGGTATACTTCTTTTATTGCTTCGTGACACCCCCTATTCGGTCTGAATCCATACATGCAGTTTAGGAATCTCGGTTCATAAATAGCTCCCAGTATTTTCTTCACTGCCATTTGTACAATCTTATCTTCATAGGAAGCAATCCCTAATGGTCGTTTCTTTCCATTTCCTTTAGGTATATATACCCTCAGTGACGGAAGTGGCTTAAAGGATTTGTTTTTCAACCTCTGTACCAGTTCCTTGATATTTCTATCAAGGTTCTTCCCATACTCATCCTTAGTTACCTTGTCAATTCCGACTGCTTTGTTCCCATCTAATTCCTTATGGCATTGCTTTAGCATATCTTCATTTATCAAGTGGTACACTGATGTAAATATAGGATGTTTTGATGTTGCCGATATCTCAGCTATTCTTACTAATTTCGTTTCCATTATTTCCTCCGTCCCTGAGTACGGATAATGTGTCCTCAGTAAGACCTTTACTATGCAATCCCCTTCCCTCCATCGGCATTGCCCGATTTCTACAGTACTATGGGATTGTCCGACCACCTACCATCCATTTGAAATCCTCCGTTTTCAGTTGCAACTTCATACTCTTCTTCGAGAAATGGCAGGTTCTCCCCAGTTGATGTGTATTCACAATGTAAAACATGATTGGTTCTCTGACTCCGCAGTGCCACATAACACTCGCCATATCGCATTACATGATATTGTCTTCCGCACCAGTTAAGACGTCGACCGACTGAAGTTAACGTTTCGAAGCTCAATCACTATTCAACCCTGCTTTCTTGCTGTCTACGCTTGTCAGATGCCGTTACCGGCATCATCCCAAGACTCGCTATTATCTGGTTGGCTAAACCTTGGATAAACCGGAATCCCACCGGCTTGACTACACACCCTTAGCTGGGCGCACAACTGGAATTTACTCGGTTGATTATTCTTCTTCGTCATCCTTTTGAGATTCATCACTTTCCCTATTTCGATTTTGACCATCGAGAGCAGATCCTATGCCCACACCAATCGCAAAACCGACAAGCATATAGAGTGGAAAATTGTTGGTTGCTACACCAATAGCCGCACCGATAGAAATTCCTATGCTCATAAAAGTCGGTAAATAGTGAGGCTTATCATCTTTTTTATTTCTCATATAGCTATACATTCCTTTCCAAATTATAAGATTTATTGAGTGTCGTTATCAAAATGATTGCAGCAAAATGCCCAATACATAACTAACAATTGCTCCTACTGTAGCACTTCCGATAAACCATAAAACCTTTTGATAAGGACGTTTGCCGTATTCTCTGGCTCTCTGGATTTCATCCAGCCTTTTACCTTCACAAAATGCTACTATTTCCTTGTACGTTTGAACATCATTGCCCTTTTTTATTTGTTCAACCTTTGTTGCAAAATACATAGCCGCTAAAGCAATGACACACCAAAGAATCACTGTCCATTTATTACCAATGTAAAATAACGGAGCTGCTGAAATAACAGCAATACGAAAAAAACCGTATAGATTGCGCCGTAGTGATTGAACTTTTGATTTCTTCTTGTTTGATTACTTCTTTCATAGTATCAATATCTCCTTTGATTAGTTTATCAAGTGAGATTTGAAAGACTTCACTCAATAATACCAAGCTGGTTACATCTGGATAGCTTTTGTCATTTTCCCAATTTTTGTCTTGAAACATAAACACGATTGGCTAACTCCTCTTGAGACAGTTGTGATTCCTGACGATACTTTTTATTTGCTTTCCGAGTTCCATCTCTTCACCTCCTTGCATACTCATACTAATCAAAAGATCGTATTTTCGCTATCAAAGGACATTGACATCTATATTTTCCGTGTGTCAAAGGTCTTTTACATACCATCAAATTAGAAGTTATCCGTTATGAAATATTTGCAACAAATTCCTCTATCAAGCGATTCACCTGTTCGGGTCTGTCTGTGTTGGAATTATGTCCAGCTCCTTCAATCCATGTCAAAGGAATTTTCGTATTGTGATACCATGCTTTGTTGTACCGTATACACGAACCAGCATGATCTTGTGTGCCGCACATCAATAATGCAGGACACTTAATCTCATACGGCAAATCCTTTTCCATAGCCGTTGCCAAAATACGATAACCATGTCCGGCAATTTGTGCATAGCGTTTCTGCTTGCCGTCATAAGTCAGCATCATTTCACGCATGAGGTTTCTACCATAATCAGTCGTGGCAACACCTTCTGACCCCGATTTCAGGAGACATTTCCACGGATAGTGAGCATATACCGGTTCCATCCGTTTCAGAAGCCAGATTTCAACTGCCGTCACATAGCTTCGTTGCAACGGTGCAGAGTCAATAGAGATGAACCCTGTCATTTTGTCTGGGTAAAGCTGTGCATAAGCCTGTCCCACATATCCACCCATAGACTGCCCGATAATAACAGGCCTTGTGATTCCTTCTTGGTTCAATATATCGTTCAGCCATTTTGCCTTATCGAACAAGTCAAAATCAAACCGAAACGGCCATGAAGAAGCGTGTGCCGGCGCATCCCAGACGATAACATTATATCTGTTCTTAAAATACTGAATTTGCTTATCAAACAATCGATGATCCGCAGTCAATCCTGGCAGAAAAACGAGAGTAATTGTGTCCGGGTTTGATACGCTTGCCCAATAGTGAATCGTTCCGCAACGAGTTTGACAAGTCTTTTCTTTCATCTGGCTTACCTCCACAATCCCGATTTCACGCTTTCTTTCACCCCATATGTTTGTATCTGAGGTATTCACTCACAAACTTCGGGGATAGGCACCTGTGCCGCAAGGGGAAACAGCCCCTTATACGAAATCTCTGATTTCGCTGTATTTCCTATTTTGAGATTTTTCAAAACTGGGAATGGCACCGCAGGTCGCACGATACAGGCAAATGTAATTGCCTGTATAGAAGTGCGCTCTTAGCTTTGCTAAGAGATTTTTGCCGTATCCGGCGTGTTATCTTTTTTCGATTTCTTCTACTTTCTTCTGATAAAGTTTCATCAATTCTGCAACACAGGCAGCTTCGCTTTTATAGGCTTCACTGCCTTTTGTAAATCCGTATGCCTGCATGACAGCCATATCGTTCTGGTGATGTGCTTTTCGCAACTCCAGCGGCATGGTCAGTTCATCATAAAGATCTGCAAGGCTACTGTCTGGATATAATGCTCTTGCATCAAGAATTGCCTGTGCAGTCTGTTCGATTTTTTTCCGTTGCTGAGCGGTCGGCTCAGGCCATGGGAAGTTATTATAAACAATATTAGCAGAATACCTATAATCACTTTTCATTCTGCCACAAACAGCTCGCATCCATGCCATATGAATATTTGACGTTAATATTGCAAATTGATACATCGTTGCCTCTGGTATGATAAAGTTAAGATCTGTTGAGATTGTATTATAATCTAAAAATCCCATTGGTACATATCTTCTTCTCTCAGAACTTACTTTTGGCACAAGAATAAATGATGCAGGATTATTCAATTCCCTGAATAGCGTCGGTGTTTCTGCAAGTTTTCTTCTTCCTGCATCTGGCGAATTTTCTCTGTCCTGTTTACAAGCTTCTACCCGCTTAAGTACAAGCGGCATTTTTCTTAACTCTGCTGGTTTAACATCTACCAGCCATAAGCACCACCGCTCTTTATTGTTGATGAACTCAGTTGAACCAACTAATTTTTTTAATATAAGGTTTGGCTTGTGGTTCTTTTCTTATAAATTCTTCATAGTCTTACTTTTTCAATAATCAGATTACCGCCATCTGCTGGTCTGTTTCCCGTCGTCATTTGTGGAACATTCCATAATGGCTTGCTGCGATTGCAGATAAATTCATTAGGTGCGTCCAACAAATACGCATTGACATTATTTACTTCTTTAAATCTTCCATCAACATAGATTCTGCGTTTTGCTTGATTTGGTGCAATGCTGAATCCAACAATCACACAATGTACATGCGCTTTCATATTGGCTTCGCTGTCCCAGATAAATGTCCGGTGTGCAAAATCTATATGGATCCCAAATCGGTCATATAAAGGTTTCCAGACACCTGCCACCTGTTCTCCCTGCGTAATGGAATTAGTTGATACAAATGCTGTCCGTATAGTTGTTCCCTGCATAAACTGCGCAGCTTTAAAATACCAGCCCGCAACATAATCAATTTTCCCTGCAGTCTTATATGGCTTTCCTTTTTCATCCACGTAAACCGATAAAATATCATTTTTCTGTTCTTTGTTCTGTAGTGAATAACCCACAAACGGAGGATTTCCCATAATATACGAAACCTGATATTTTGGTACAACGCTCTCCCAGTCAATCTGTAAAGAATTGCCTTCCACAATAAACGCATTTGTCGTCAACGGCAGGAAATCCAGATTCATGTGAACGATGTCTTCCGTCTCTTTCATCATCTGTGATTCTGCAATCCACAATGCAGTCTTTGCAACTGTGACAGCAAAATCATTGATCTCGATTCCATAAAACTGATCAATAGAGACATGAATTGGTGAGGATTCATCAAATCCAAAAGTAATCTGTCCTCTCTGCAATTCTTTTATGACTTCATTTTCTAATCGGCGGATACTGATATATGTCTCTGTAAGAAAGTTTCCACTTCCAGATGCCGGATCAAGCCATCGGAGGTTTGACAACTTTTTCTGGAAGTCTCTCAGCTTTTTATCTTTTGTTCTCTGAACCGTTATCTGCTGAATTTCTTTCAATTCATTTTTCAGTTCATCCAGAAACAGCGGATCAATGACTTTATGAATATTTTCAATGCTGGTGTAGTGCATACCGCCGGAGCGTCTTGTCTCAGGATTCAGTGTACTCTCAAATACCGCACCAAATATAGTCGGACTAATTTCTGACCAGTCAAAATCTGCTGAGGCTTTTTCCAGTAAAAGGTTTCTGATTTCATCTGTAAACTGTGGAATTTCAATATCCTCATTTGCAAACAGCCCACCATTTACATATGGGAACTGTGCCAGAGATTCTTCCATGTATGGATCTCTGTCTTCTGGTTTTGTATCAAGCACCTGGAACAGCTCAATCACGGCTTTTCTCATGTGCCTTGTATCAAATTCTTCCAGATAGTCATGGAACATGCCATGCTGTCCAAAAATACCGGCATCCTCTGCATACAGGCAGAATACGATTCTGACACAAAGGATATTCAGACTTTTCATTGCCCGCTCTGTTGTCGAATCAACATATTGTTTTGCCAGTGCATCATACAAAAGCCCTACAATTTCACCTGCGGCAATGGAAACTTCCATTTCTCTCTGAAGATTTGTGTTTCCCTCGTCCACAAGGAACTGTAACCGATAATATTCTTTTTCCAGATCTTCCAACTGGATAATCTCCGGATCGCCACCCGGCTTTTCCATATCGTAAATATAAAATGACTGGAAATTACTGGTTACGATCCATCTTGGTCTTTTTGAATATGGCAATTCGGAAGAATATCTTTTTGCCTGTTCAAATGGTGTCAGCATAGAGCCGTCGGCCTGCCGGATAGCAGCCGTCAGGCTCTTATTTATACTTTTCTGTTCAATCATGACATGGGTTTTCTCAATATACCCATCAATAAAACTGGTGTGGTCAAGGTGTACCTGATCCTCAAAAGAAATAAACTGTGATATTTCCGTTACACCAAATACCGTTGTCAGAAGCTCCACCCAAAAGATCTGACTGTCGCCTTTTTCATATCCACGGTCTTTCCAGTTTTTTGCAAATGCTTTCGCCGCTGCTCTTTGCTGTGTATCTGTCATTGCAGCAACCTCCTGTTATTCATCATCTGTAAATTCCATCATCTCATCAACAGTACAGTCCAGCTTCTTGCAGATCTTCTCAATCGTCTCCATTGATACATACTGGTTTTTTCCCATCCGGGCAAGAATATTACCACTGATCCCGGTGAGGTACTGCATCTCTATCCGCTTCATATTTTTATCTATGAGCATTTTCCATAATCTGTTATAACTTACGCCCATAAGCTGCCTCCATATTTCTCATTCAAACATATTTTGATTATATCACGTTTTCGTTAGGTTGAATACCTGTAATTTTTGATTTCCTCTTTAAAATGGAAAAGAGAATGCCCGGCAAAGAGCGGCCTCTCCAACCATTTATTCCGGTTTAGTCAAATGGAATCTCACCTTCCGGTGCTTCCATAAATCCGTCCTTATCTGTTTTCTGTGTTTCTGACAAATCTGCACCGGCACCGTTATCCTTGTTCTGAGCAAATTCATGTTCTTCGACGATCACATCTGTGGTGTAAATTGTTTTCCCGTCCTTATCCTTATAATTACCGGTGCTGATACGACCGCCGATCACAATTTTCGTTCCCTTGTGAAGATATTTCTGTGCAAACTCTGCACTCTTTCCAAATGTGACACAGGAGATAAAATCTGCTTCCTGTTCTCCGTCACGTTTATATCTTCTATTTACCGCAAGTGTATATCTTGCTACTGCCATATCATTATCTTTTCCGGCATATTTGATCTCCGGGTTCTTTGTCAGTCTTCCCATTAAAATCACTTTATTCATAATCGTTATCGTCCTTTCCGCAGCTACGCTGCCATTGCATATTCTTCATCATCTGGTTCATTGTCTGGCATAAACATTGTACATGCTTCCGGTGGATTGGTATCATCCGGCGAAAACATTTTCTGAATCATTTCATATATGATCGGATACCGATATGCAATTTCTTCTCTTGCGAGGAATCTACATACCTTGTAAAGATTCTTTTTCATCTCTGCATCCGTTGCAAGCATAGCAGCCAGATGGATTCTCTCCCTTGTACAGTTCAGATTCGGGCATCCAAACCAGTGGATTATCTGCATTTCTTTCATTTTCAGTTCTGTCATAAACTGCTCCTTTCCAGGCATTTCACCCTGTAAACATTGTTATCATTTTCATTCGTCCGGCGGTCTGGCGTGCGTTTTCCTGTCATCTGCAGTCGTCTCAGACTGCCTCTGCCTGCATCAGCAGGTCACTGACCATAAGGCTTTGGTCAGCCGCCCATCATCGGGAGTGTCATTATGATTCCGCTCACTCTCTGAAAAAGAAAGGTCATGGCAGAACTCCTGGTAGACTTTCAGGGTGCACTTATCGGTTGTCAAGGTTCAACGAAGGAACATTCCAAAACGTCCTCTAATTACTAAAGTCAAATGACTTGGCAAGATGCAAAAGATTCGTGATATTTTTTTGCATTTTTATCATTTTTTCTTTTACTTTTGTTAGTCCCTTCACATACTCTGTACTGGGACAAGCAAAAGCGGACATGATTTGAGGGATTTTTGAAAAAATAATTATTCCTCTACCTATAAAGCGTTGGAAATGGTATTTACCAACCCCCTTTTGCAAGTTTTTTTCGCATAAATGAAATATTCCCTCACTAATAGCAAGTTTCAGAGGGCGTTTGGACGGTACTTTCGCAGAAAATTTATTTTTTCTACTAATCACACGTGGGGACTTGAAGAATGTCAGATGATTTTTAAAAAAAATCAAAAAAAGAAGCACCGACCATTACAGTCAGTGCTTGTAAGATGACTATTCAAATGTTACTGTCCTTTTCACACACAAGTCTTTCATAGTCCAGAAATCCACGGATATACATTTCTTTTTGCCACATGTCCTTCCATGGCATTCTTCGCTGAGATAATTCTGTCCAATGTCTGCCACATCTCCTGTCCGGCATCTCTGAGGACTGGTTCCAGTATATCTATGTAATGATGAATTTCTGCTTCCAGAGAAATCATCTCTGGATCAGATTCAAGAAATCTTTCCAATTCCCGCTGGTATTCTTCATAATAACTTTCAATCAATTCTCTTCTCATATCTGGAATCCCCCTTATATATAAATCAGTTCCTGCTTGATGATTTCAGCAGCCCGGTTGCGGATATTGTTGCAGTGGCGTACCCATTCCATAGAATTCTGTCTCTTCAGTTCCTCGGTAACTCTCTCCGCACTTCGCATTTGAGCTTCAATCAGCTCAAAGCGTTCCTGTGCCTGTTCATTCAGATCTGCCAGATAGCTGTCCAGTCTGGCGGTCAGAAGAAGATATGTATAAGTTCCAGATTTATGTTCTTTCAGATATTCCTTCCGAAGCATTCCCCAGCAGCCAATCGGTCTGATTTCCTCTGGATAGTATAGATTCGGTAAATAATAGTCTCCAACTTTTGTGTATTCGATTTTCATAATGATTTCCTTTCGCTTTTCATGAAATTGTCATGTTATCTGCGTAGGATGTGCATTTTTCCTTTAAAATCTTTTCACATAGAAGACATTAAGTGCTTAATTCCCTGGGATTTTGCACCCGGGTTGTCGTTTCCATAACCTTCCATCAGGTTGATTACGCCCCAGACACCAAGACCAGCACCGATTGCAACGACCAGTGTCTGAAGGATATTGATTGCACTGACTAAAAAAAGCCATAATCAAATGTATGAACAAACGCTTTTCTTATGGTCTGTAAGCGTTTGGCTCTACTCCTTTCCCTTTTATTCAGACCTTTTTGTATCCTTATCAGTAGTAGCAGGGTGCTCGAATTCTTTCTTTCATATCAGTCCTCACCTTCCTCAGCTTCAATCGCTGATACGTCTTCTTGTGTTACAGTTACTTCATACATTTCAAATTCTGTATCTTCCGACAGCACCAGTCGGTGTGCCAGATATTTTTCGACATCAAACGCATTATTCTTATTGAAATCGGCAAGTTCCTTGTACCGTTTGTGCTTTGTGATGTCATATTTGTTGCTTAAAAACGGCCGGACTCCACGAAGCTGTAAGATACATTTTTCTCCATCCATGACCGCCAGCTCATCTCTACTCATCAGTTCTTTTCCAGTCTTTTGATAATTCAGCCCATAGGACCGGTTGCTACCTCTGTCCTTAATAAGCGCCTGGCACAAATGACCTTGAAACTACCTCTATAAGTGCCTGGCACAAATAATCTGAATCCTGATTCTTATGCTCCAAGGATTCTATTGTAAGCTTTCTTCACCGGAACATACAGAATCGCAATTCCAACTACTGTGAATCCGGCATTGATGATCGTAGCCGGGATAGATGTAATCTCTGCTGCCAACGCTGCACTCCAGGAACTTCCGAGAACAACCAGTTCAACTGTTGACCAGATAAAGTCTACGATAATGTTCGTAACACCGTAGATAGCCGCACAGAGGACCGCATAACCATATTCCTTCTTCGCATCTCCCTGCGCTTTTTTCTTCAGAGACTGAAAAATCATGCCCACAAGCAGACATTTGATAATTGTGCTGACAAATACATTCGGGATTGCCTGAATATAACCATTCAATACATCAAAGACGAGAAGTCCGAGAACTCCTGCCACAGTTGAAAGCTTAGGTCCAAGCATTAATACTGCAAGCATTACGAAAATGTGTCCGAAATGCAGAAATGGTGTTCCGACAGCCGCCGGAAGCGGAATACGGAAAGACTGGATTCCCAAATAAATAATAGCTGCAAAAAATGCAGTCATTACGATTTTCTTTGTGCTGATACTTTCGTTTTTCATATTTTGTAAATCTCCTGTTTGTTATCTCTTATGTTGAGTAATTACCTGACGGATAATGTCAGACTTGTAAGTGAATTTCCCCAACATACCGCCTTATTATATCAGCGCCCTGGTCTGTTAGATATATCCAGTTTTAAAATATTTATACAAGCCAGTTTTATAGTTATATAACAAAACAAGTAAAAGCAACACAGAAAAAAGAAAACGTCCCCCGGGGAAATCCCCGGAAAACGTTTTCTTTCAACTTATATTCTTAATATCATCCATATATGGATTACAAAGGTATTACAGAAGTCCTCCGATAGAAAGGAACAGTGGAGCGAATACAAGTGATACAACTGTCATAAGTTTGATCAGGATGTTGATGGACGGACCTGATGTATCCTTGAACGGATCTCCTACAGTATCTCCAACAACGGCTGCCTTATGAGCCTCACTACCTTTTCCGCCGTGGTTTCCTTCTTCGATATACTTCTTAGCGTTATCCCATGCACCACCTGCATTTGACATGAAGATGGCCATAAGAACTCCTGTTACGAGGGATCCTGAAAGAAGTCCGCCAAGAGCATCAACTCCAAGAAGAACACCTACTACTACAGGAACGATAACTGCCATCAGACCTGGAAGAAGCATCTCGTGAAGTGCTGCTGTTGTAGAAATAGCAACGCATGACTTGTAGTCAGGTTTCTCTTCCCCTTTCATGATGCCTGGTTTCTCACGGAACTGACGTCTAACTTCCTCAATCATTGAGTATGCAGCCTTAGATACAGACTCCATAGTAAATGCTGAGAAAAGGAATGTAAGCATACCACCGATAAAGATACCGATGATTACTTTGTAGTCAAGAAGGTTGATGGATTTCAGACCAACTGTCTCTGCATAAGATACGAACAGCGCAAGAGCTGTAAGTGCTGCAGAACCGATAGCAAATCCTTTACCCATAGCTGCTGTTGTATTACCTACAGAGTCAAGCTTATCTGTGATGTCACGAACGGACTCATCAAGACCAGACATCTCTGCGATACCACCAGCGTTGTCTGCGATCGGACCATATGCATCAACTGCAACAGTGATTCCTGTTGTAGAAAGCATACCAACTGCTGCAAGAGCAATTCCATACAGACCAAATACATTATAAGAAACAAAAATACCAACACAGATCAGAAGCAGCGGGATAGCTGTTGATTTCATACCAACTGCAAGACCACTGATGATTGTTGTAGCTGCACCTGTCTCAGACTGCTCTCCGATTCCTTTAACCGGTTTGTAATCTGCTGATGTGTAGTACTCTGTGATGTTACCAATGATAACACCAACAACCAGACCAGCGATAACTGCGATTGCTGCGTTCATGTTTCCGAAAAGCACCCAGCTAAGTGCTAAAGAAGCAATGATTACAATTGCTGAAGAAGCATAGCTTCCTTTTGTAAGAGCTTTCTGAGGATTTGTGTTCTCTCCGCCTCTTACGAAGAATGTTCCAAGGATAGAAGCGATCAGTCCGCATCCTGCGATTGCAAGTGGGAATAATACTCCTGAAACTTCGCTTACTGCAACACCAAGTGTCAGTGCTGAGATCAGAGACCCACAGTAAGACTCGAAAAGGTCAGCTCCCATACCAGCTACGTCACCTACGTTATCTCCAACGTTGTCAGCGATAACAGCCGGGTTACGCGGGTCATCTTCCGGGATACCTGCTTCTACTTTACCTACAAGGTCAGCTCCAACGTCTGCTGCCTTTGTATAGATACCACCACCAACACGTGCAAACAATGCGATGGAAGAAGCACCAAGGCTGAACCCAAATAATACATCTACATTCTTAGTTACGATGTACACAAGGCTGACACCAAGTGCACCAAGTCCAGCAACACACATACCCATAACGGCACCACCGGAAAATGCGATGGAAAGAGCTTTGTTCATTCCGCTCTCTTTAGCTGCGTTAGCTGTTCTGACATTTGCCTTAGTAGCAACTGTCATTCCGCAGTAACCTGCGATTGTTGAGAACAGAGCACCAACTACGAAGCAAACTGCTGTTACCCAATTACCTACTCCTAATCCGATCAGTACGAAAAGTACTACTACGAATACAATAAGGATCTTGTACTCTGCTGTCAGGAAAGCACGTGCACCTTCTGCGATCGCACCGGCGATTTCCTTCATTCTTTCAGTTCCGGCATCCTGCTTGCTAACCTTTGCTGCAAGGTATGCTGCAAAAAGAAGAGCAATGACAGCTGCAACTGGAACCAGATACATATAATTGTTCATTCTTAATTCTCCCTCCTGAATTTCAATATCATATGTTGTATTACACTATATCACTATTTTTTTAGGTTTTTAAAGAAAAATTTTATATTTATTTAACTCTCTTTACATAAAATAGTATTTTTTTCACATTTTTCTTTTCAAATCAAAAAAATCTCCTAAAAAATTTTTAGGTCATTTTTACCATCCTGTGTCGATTTTAACGCTGTTTCTACTTATTAAATATAATAATATATAAGAATAC
>ENA-OQJF01000172-OQJF01000172.1-human-gut-metagenome-genome-assembly--contig:-NODE-172-length-17277-cov-2.962682_pt1 | contig 17277 bp, 13 predicted proteins | sample MGYA00242595_ERZ504761 | MGnify/ENA primary metagenome ERZ504761 (study PRJEB26092, sample SAMD00036367) | human gut metagenome | host: Homo sapiens | study: EMG produced TPA metagenomics assembly of...
AAGGTGTTCGCCAACCCTGTACCGTAATATGCTGTATTCAATTTGGAACATGGATCTGTATTATTAATATTTGTGTTTCCTGTATAGGTACTGTACCATGTGTAATAATAACCTCTATCTGTTGAAGAAGCCCATACATAATTTGTACTTCCGGTACTCTCAAATTTCCTGTGGCCCATCTCAACTTTGCCAAGTCATTTTTATCACTCGCTGTACATCCATTTTGTGTCAGGTTAATGTCACTTGCCGCCACTTGTATCCCAAGTCCGATCTGTAGTGTTATGGTATAGCTCCGTCCCGGCAGCAACTGGACATTCTGACTCGAGGTGATATTCCGGTTATTTGCGTTGAAGTAATTACTGAGAGTCAGCGTACCGATATGCACCGTGATTGCCCGGGAACCCGAAAAAGGAACTAACCGTACAGTGGCAGTCGAATTATTGGCTATATTGAATGTAGGTGTATTTCCGGTATTGGCACTTACATTATTTGTAGAAGGACCTATCGTCCAGGCGGACGTATTGCCGCCTTGAGAAACGTATACGCCCGTACAGTTGGTAAATGTGTTGCTTACAAACTGCGACAAGGATAGTTTAACCGTCAGCTTGCAGAGTTTTTGCGTGAAACTAACCGACAGGTTGTGGCTGATTGTGCTCACATTCGCTATGTCCCCCGAGTCATAGACCATAAAGTCACTGTTCATATTCGGGATAGTGACGGAAGTACTGTTATAAGTATAGGATGAAGGGATCGTTCCCATCGCTGCCGTACTATTGAACGAGTATCCGATCACACGGACGGTTCCCGTTCTGGTGAGCAGATTTCCTAGCCTGAGTGTGGGAGCGGAAGCCCCGTTCGTCGTAAAATCCGCAGCCGACTGGAACACGTAATTGCTGCCTACTTTACGGAAAGCGATCAACCGGAAATAAATGCCGTTGCCCAATGTAGCGGCACGGGTAGTGACTTGTGGCTCTTCGCGGAGCGTCATCCGTACCGCTGAAGGCCCCTCGTAAGGCACGGCAGCGGGTATGGCCCTGCTGGCGGGTGGCTCTTTCACCGGCACCCATTCGTCCACAAGCGTTCTTCCCCCGGTTGTGTCGGGAGTATCAACATGGCTTTCCATATAGCTGCCATCCTCAACCCGGCTGACTGTAACAGGAATCATATCCTCCCCGTCCGGTTCCGGGCTGTCGGGGTTCACAACATTGTCGCCACACGATGTTATCATTAAAAAAGCCGCGTACAGACAGCATGTGCTTAACGCACGAAAGCCTACATACAGAAGTTTTGTCTTCGTATTCATAACTCAAATGTTTAAAAATGAATAAAATAGATCATACTCAGCAAGGCCTTCCCATTAAGAATGGACAGGCCGGCTATGGCAGGCTGTGAATACAGCTTTTATTTTGCAGTAAGTTTGTGTAAATTAGACAGATAGAACGCCTGTTGTGTTTCAAAAGACGTACGTTTTTTGAAACACTATTTTTACCCTCCGCACTGGATGCAAGGGGAGCCGATAAACTTCTGATAATTAAAGCAATGCAAAAAGATTTGCACAGATAAAAAAAGCGTCTTATCTTTGTTACATCAGACGTACGTCCTTTGAAACATGATTCTTATAACATAAGATATTTATTATTAGAGAAGTGAACATTTCTTTTGTTTGAGCTTTATACTTGCTTTTTGGACGGTTACTATCAGAGTATGTAGGGTTGCTAATATCGAAATACTTGGTGTATCCAGGGTATGGCAATGCTTGCAAAGCTGGTTCATAATAGATTCCTGACGAATTGTGCTGACTATCTAATAGTAGGTGATTTGTCTTAGACTTTTCCTTCGATTGAGGCGTTCTGAATTTTTGGGAGGAATGATTAAAATATAAATAAGGCAACTGATTCGAAATGAATTAGTTGCCTTGTGTTTTGTAATTTACGGAATATCTCCAAAAAAATTAGACAGTGGATTATCAGCACTGTTTCTGTCTTTGTTTTTTTACTCTTCTTTATATTTAAGGGGAAATATTATAGTTTAGGTCCTTTGACACAACGAGTTTGGTATGCCATTTTCTTTGGTGTGCTATTGACATCGGTTTTACCTTCTCCGGGAGATATATCCAATCTATAACAATCATTAGTATTAATTGATTCATCTGTAAAATATTGACCATACGTTCCAGGCCAGTCTTCTGCCGTTGTTCCCGAGTTATTATTACGCCAGCCACCTAACGGTAAAAAAATACCGGTTGTGGCATTTAGGAACCACACACCATTCACTCCATTAGAGACCTTTTTTACATTATTGCATCTTCCCAATCTTTCTAATTCATTGCGTGTAGGCAGCCGCCAACCACTACCATAAGTTGTGGGATTTAGTCTGGCACATGGATCGATGTTGTTTCCATTATAGTCTTTTTTCCATTGGTAATAGTAGCCATATTCTTTGTTGGTTGCCCATACATAATTGTTGCTTGCACCGGTACTTTTTAAATTGCCGTCGGCAAATACCAATTTTGATAACTTTTGCTTATCATCATTGGTACATGCTTTTTTCGGATTGCTCAGATTGATGCTACCTGCCGGAACATTTATTCCGGGACTTCTCTTAAACTGGATTTTCATTGTATAGCTCATTCCCTCTTTCAATTGGACACTCTGAGTTGAAGCAATATCGATATTATCCGCATTATTAGCAATTAGATTTCCTACTGTCAGCTTGTTGAAGTGTACTGTTATTGTCCGGGAACTTGCGAAAGGAACCATGTGTATCGTAGTAGTCTGGTTAGTGTTTGGGTTGAATGAAGCTGTGTTGCTGGTATTAGCAGCCACTGCCGAACTGCCAATTACCCACGAGGTTGAATTACCTCCCTGCTTTACGTATACCCCTGTACACCCGCTGATGGTATTACTTGTGAAGCCGGTTACACTAATGCTTATTGTCAGTTTACACAGTTTCTGTTTGAATGTTACCGGAAGATTGTAATTAAGACTGTTCACATTGGCTATGTCTCCTGAATCATAAGTCATAAAGTCATTATTCATGTTGGGGATATCTATCTTGGTGGTATTATATGTATATGATGCGGGGATATCCCCCAATGCCGCAGTTGTATTGAATGAGTATCCGATGACCCGGATCGTTCCTGAGCGTGTGAGTAATTTTCCTTTCTTCAGTACAGGTGAAGAAGCACCATTTGAGGTATAGTCTGCAGCCGATTGGAACACATAGTTATTCCCTGACTTTCGGAATACGATCAGACGAAAGTAAACACCTGTAGACAGAGTGTTTGCACGGGTAGTTAGGGTGGAAGGAGTATTTTCTGTCAGTTCCATAGATGCGATTCTGGGGCCATTATATTCCGGAGATTCTTTTTGTACGGGGTACGGCTTAGAGTTTTGTACTCCTGCCCATTCGGCAATCAGAGGAGCATTGTAACGAGGAGCCATGTCGTTTCCGGAGTATAGGAATCGTACTCTCCATTTTCAGCCATACTGATTTTAATAGGGATTACAGTACCGGAATCATAACCTTTTTCCGGAAAAAATGGATACTTTTCTTCTTGCGTGCATCCGCTCAACCAAAGGCTGGATGCCGTCATTACTCCGATCCATAGGAGGTGTGTCCGCATAATCAAAAGTTTGTTCATTCTAAATTTATTTAATGAATAATCAGATCAAAATCTCTTGCCCGACTTATACATAAGGGTATAAGTCGGTAAAGACTGTTTGATACAACTTTTATTATGCGTAAGTTTGTGTATTCCAATCAGATATAACTGTCTTGAATACACAGGTGGTGTTTCAAAAGACGTTCGTCTTTTGAAACAGGATTCTTGCTCTCTGTACAAAATGCAAAGGGAATAGATAAATGACTGATAATTAAAACGATGCGAAAAGATTTGCACAGGTAAAAAAAGCATCTTATCTTTGTTGCATCAGACGAACGTCTTTTGAAACATCTTGTGGCGAGTAATATGCTTATTGTTAATCTGTTATAGATCATGATCTGGATTCTTCATTCTTTGTTATTTTGATTCTGTTTTTAATAAAAAAGGGGACAAAGTCCCCCTCGACTTTGCCCCTTCCCAATCTTTTCCCCGCAACTAATACGAAGAAAACCCACTAATTAAAATTTATACCTTTGTGTGTCAGAAATTTCTTCCGGTGTCCCACCACAGGCGAGTGCCGCAGTTGTCGATTCCGCCCAATGCATTTACCAATTGGGTATATTGCTCGGGATTGGTCGTTTTGATACCTACGAAGAAGTTCAGTCGACGTGGTCCGAGGTTGGTATCTACCGTACCTTCACTTTGGTTGACCAATACCGGGAACAGTCTCGGATAGCCTGTACGACGTTGTTCTGCCCAAGCTTCTCCTCCTTCAGGGAACATGGCAAGCCATTTCTGTGTAATGATGCGTCCCAGCTTGTCTTCATTGCCGGCGGCATCGTCCCATTTGGGGGTCAGTGTGTTGACCGCTTTCACATTATTGGCTGCTTTGAAAGCGTCTACATAGTCGGATGGCTTTCTGTCACTCTCCAGATATGCTTCGGCACCGGCAGCACCCCATTGTGCAAATGATGCTTTTACGCCTTTTTCATAGCAATCCTTCACCGATTCGCTGCTCCAGCCTCGCAGAGCTGCTTCGGCACGCAGGAACCATACTTCGGCAGGAGTCATCAGTACGGCGTCTGTCTGTTGGGTAATGGTACTTTTTGAATGTCCGTTGTAGTTTTTATGACTAAAGCCTGTTCCTTGGCGGATACCTTTGTAAGTACCTTTATAGTCGATAAGGCTTGTTGCATCAGAGCCGGTTGCTTTATCAAAATACTTTTCCATGCGGGGATCTTCGTAACCCACTAATAGAGACTCCATGTTGGCGTTCATAAACACTTCGCCCCATGCTTTATTGATTTCTCCGAAAGGATTAGTATAACCTGAAGAGGTAGAAACGGCTACGACTTCATCATTGCCTTCCAGCAATCCTTCTTCATCCGTAAGTGCTTTTTGGGCTTCTGCCACAGCCAGCTTAGAGTCCGCCATGGCAATACGGACAGCCAGGCGCAGACGGAGAGAATTTGCGAACCGTATCCATTCGCTGAATGTGCGTTTTCCCTGCGGCATCAGGATATCGAATTTTGCAAAACTCTCAATGTCCGGATTGGCTTTCTGATATTCACGTATCTTGGCAATACCTGTATCCAGGTCATTGAAGAAAGCTTTGTATGCTTCTTGTTGCGTATCGGGTGTAGAACCCGTTTTTGATCCGAACTGAGTATAGACGATCGGTCCATACAGGTCGGATAAGCGGTGCATTAATTCCACTTTCAGTATCTTGGTAATACCGTAGAATCCTATATTGTCTTTTTCATTAATAGTCTCTGATTTCTGTACTTCCGGCATAATGTATCCATAGGTGTTATCCCATGTAGAACCGTTCCAGCCGTCCATCATGTAGTAAGTGCTGTTGTTCTTTCCTTCGTTGAAGGGATTGAAGTCATGCACATATCCCGAGAATAGATCTGCCCCCAGGTTTTGCATGGTCTGAAAAGGCCAGTTCTTGCCGCTTCCCCAGTCGTAGTTGAAGTAGATTCCTTGCTGAATGATTCCCAAAGGGATGCCATAATAATTGAAATCCTGTTTTTTACTATCATTATCGAATCCTGCTTCGTTGGTGTTGAACGACTCAAAAGAATCAGTACAAGCTGAAAATCCGATCAATCCTCCTAAGAGTATGCCTGCTATATATTTGATATTGTTTTTCATGATGAATCTCTTTTAGAATGTGAACTTAATATTGAAACCTAAGCTACGGGTAGTCGGCATGCCGAATACGTCAATACCCTGATTATCGTTACCTGTCGAAAGAACGGCATCCGGATCGAACGGAGCTTTCTTTGAGATGAAGAACAGGTTGCGGGCTACAAATGACAACTGGACATCTTTAAATGCACCGCCGGCTTTAGCCAACCAGCTTTGAGGGAGTGAGTAGCCCAAAGAGAGTTCGCGGAGGCGAATATTGGTAGCGTCGTACATATAGTACTCCGTACATCCGTCACGTCCACTGACTGCGGTGTAGAATTTTCTCGGCTTCACTTGTGTTCCGTCAATATTGATATATCCTGCATCTCGGGCTTTACCGCTGTTCAGGCTGACACCTCTTTGGTCGAGTTCGGCCTGAGTCTGTGAGAGTACATCGCCGCCAAAACGTCCGTCGATCAAGAAGTAGAGTGAGAAACCTTTATAAGTGAATGTATTGCTCCATCCTAACATAAAGTCCGGATTACAGTTGCCTACTTTTTCTGTATTGCCGCCACCGATAACGTTCGGGATCTTGTCTCCGTCTTTATCTGTAGTAAATGCCACTCTGCCATTTTCGTCACGTTCGAATGCTTTACCGTAAATGTCACCGAATGAACCTCCTTCTACCAGACGCATGGAGTAAGAAGAAGAGAAGCTTTCGTCACCATAAACGAATGTCTTGAGATCCGGATGAAGCTTGATAATCTTGTTTTTGTTGGTGGAGAAGTTGAATTGGGTTTTCCAACGGAAAGCATCGTTCATTACCGGAGTAGCTCCAAGAGTGATTTCAACACCTTCGTTTTGTATATTACCGGCATTTACCATGTAGTATTTATAGTCGGCACCTGCCGATGAAGGCAATGTGAATAACTGATTTTTGGTATTGGTGCGGTAATAAGTAATATCGAAATCGAGCCGGTAATTGAAGAATCTCCATTCGGTACCTATTTCATAAGAAGTACTCATTTCCGGTTTCAGATCGTTGAAGGGGGCTTTGGAGTAAGTCACGATGGCACCACCTGCTCCGATGATATCATTGCTGCCCGGGATCGTGTTGCTGATGAACAATGGAAGGTCATTGCCAACTTTAGACCAAGAACCTCTGATCTTACCGAAAGAAATCCATTCGGGAAGTTTCACTGTATTGTTCAGTACCCATGACAGACCTACCGAGGGATAGAAGAAACTGCTGTGCTTGGTATAGGCCAGTGTCGACGACCAATCGTTACGTGCGGTAACATCCAGGTACAGACTCTCTTTCCAACCCAATTGAGCGGTTCCGAACAAAGACTGCAACACTCGCTTCTGATTCATTTGTTCGTCGATGTAGGCAGCCTGTGTCATTTTAATGTTGGCTACCGTAAATACATTCGGATAGTACAGGGAAGCTGTTTTAGAATCCAGTCTCAGGGAGTTTACGTTTGTACTGTTGATACTGCCGCCGATGGCTCCGTTCAATGAAAAGTCATTCCATTTTTTGTTTACCATAGCCATGACGTCGCCGTAATACAATGTTTCAGTATGATTCAGGTCGATGTAACGTCCGTTTTGCCCCGCTAAGGCAGGAGCGGTAGAGGCATACATGCGCTGTTGATACTGGTCGTGTGTGTAGTCGGCTGTACCGCGTGCCTGGATATTCAGCCAGTCGGTAATTTTTACGTTGGCTGTTAGTGAAGCGATCGCACGTGTGCGTTTATCATTACTGTTGATGCGGTTGGTAATCCAGTAGGGATTTTGTTCCATGTCCTGATAAGAAGTATACCAATTCTGTACGTTCATATTACGGGCAGGATCGAAGACTTCGAAATTATTCTTGTATTCAGATAAATCTTCACCTCTCGGGAAACCGTAGAGACCTACCAACGGATTCATATAATAGCCACCGGAGGTGGGACGGTTTTTGATAGTTTGTGTCATCAGGTTCACGTTGGCATCCAGCTTCAGGTAATCATTAAAGAAGTTAGCCGTTTCGCGGAAGTTGAGGTTGTGTTTTTGCATCTTATTTTTCTCAACGATACCTTTGGCTGTAGTATTGGCATAAGAGAAGTAAGTTTGCATCTTTTCGCTGCCGTTCATAAAAGATACGGAGTTGATGGCTGTTACACCATTCTGAAAGAAATTATCGGCGTTATTATAATCTTTCAGTGTTTGATTCTTTCCCCAACTGTTTTTGGCTTCAGGGTCCATGGCGTAATTGTTCTGGAATTCGGGCAAACAAATGGCGTGGTCTACAGTCAGATTAGAAGAGAAAGTGATTTTTTGAATACCGGCTTTGCCTTTCTTTGTGGTAATTAAGATCACACCGTTGGCAGCCTGTGAGCCATAGAGAGCTGCTGCAGAGGCTCCTTTCAGGATACTCATACTTTCAATATCGTCCGGGTTTAAGTTTGAGATACCGTCACCGCCATCACGGTTACCTGCGTCGGCTGTACCACCAATAGCTGTGGAAGCTTGTTCATTGCTACTGTTCAGCATCGGTACACCGTCGATAACATACAGAGGCTGGTTGTTTCCACTGATCGAACGGCTACCGCGAATGGAAACTTTGGCCGAACCACCCAGTCCGGATGAACTTTTAGTGATTTGTACACCTGCTGTTTTACCGGCAAGGGCATTAATCATATTCGGATCTTTGGCACGGGTCAATTCGTCACCGCCCACTTGTTGGGTTGAGTAAGTCAAGGAAGCTTCTTTCTTCTTGATACCCATAGCGGTTACCACTACCTGTTCCAGTGCCATGGCTTCCTCTTGCAGTTTAACGTTGAAACTCTGCCGTCCGTTCACCTGGATATTTTGTGGCTGATAACCGATATAGGTGATTGCAAGAGTGGCGTTACTGGGTACATTGAGGGTGAAATTGCCCTCCATATCGGTGATGCAGCCATTGGTAGTACCTTTCTCGAGTACATTGGCACCTATGATGGGGTCACCATTCTGATCAGTAACAACTCCTTTTACGGTTACTCTGTCCTGTTGTGCAGTTATGGCATTATCATTGTTTCTGGTCAGAACAATGTTGTTACCTTCCATCACATATTTAATGTTGGTACCTTTGAATGCTTGATCGAGAACTTCGGATACAGCTTTGTTATCGGCTTGCACGTTCACCCAGCGTCTGGTGTCTACGTTTTTTTTATTGTAGACGAACAGGTACTCTGTCTGAGATTCGATTTTTGATAGTAATTCGCTTACTTTCAGACTAGAACGCGGTATGCTTATTTTAGTGCTTTGAGAGTATCCATTCTCACTGTAAGCTTGGAATGCTACGAAAAAGAGAAGGAATAAAGTGATCTTCATGGCTAACAATATTTGTTTTGAAACAAAATTTTTTGGGCATAAATGCCTCGGCAAAGAAATTTTTCTCATATCTTTGTAACGTGTTAAGTTAATAAATTGATTAAGGTCGATTTTTGACTGTTTCGAATCGGAAAGTATGGGGGTACTTTCCGATTCTCTTTTTTTGAGAATAATGGACTTTCTTTTCTATTTTTTCATGCGTATCTGGTTTTTAATGGTTCGTACTAATTTAAGGTTTATATTGAGCTCTTTCCTTATTTCTATTCAATGATGATGCTGTCTTTCTCTTCGTTGATACTATAGGTGAACTTATGATCTTTCTGAATAACTTTCAGGATATGTTCTATGCCATCCTGTTCTTTAAACTTACCGGTACAACGGTAGTTGAGTATGTTCAGGTTTCTCACGCTGATGTTCACATTATAATATTTTTCCAGTTTGTTGAGCAGGCTGTTAAAGGGTGCATCATCAAAACAGTATAATCCCTCTTTCCATCTCAGATATTCGTACGAAGGCAAAGTGGTCTTTTTATATTTTCCATTGTACGATCCGAAAAATTCGTCTTTTGTCAACCGGGTAATTACCTGATCACTCCCTATCGGATAGATGTCGACAATTCCCTCAATTAAAGTCGTTTCAAATTCGTTGCTGCCTTTGTAGGCGCAGACATTGAAATGGGTTCCTACCACTTTCACCCGATTAATCTCCGTATTGACGAAGAATGGTATTTTTTTATTCTTGGCTACTTCAAAATAGGCTTCTCCATCCAGCTCTACATTTCTTTCTTTACGACCGAAGTTGGATGCATAGGTTAAGGTCGATTTGGAGTTCAACCATACTTTGGTTCCATCCGCCAGTGTGATTTGTGCACGTTGTCCGGCAGGTACTGTTATGGTTTGTTGGCAGGCTGATTTTTCATACTGATAGTTCTTAAACAAGAATCCGAAACTGATGGCTACAATGACTACGGCGGCAATACGTGCACTCCACCTCAGCATAGGGATGATCCGGGCTTTTCTATCTTTCCGGTTCATCTGTTTTTCGTCTGTGAATAAGGCTATGTCATATAGCATGCGTTCTTTTTGAAATGCTTTCCGATTCTCGGGGGAGGCATCCACCCAATCCAGAATCAGCCTTTCTTCTTCTTCAGAAGTGGTTCCTTTAAAATACTTGTATAGCAGTTCCTGTTCCATAAAATGTTTTTAGTTTATGTATTGTCAGAGGCTTTATTTCCTCCTTCTGTATATATAACAGGATACCCTGGGACAACCCTAAAAGAAAATAGTAAGTTTTTTTAAAAAGTAGGATATAAGATAATCTTTGAGTTCGAGACGCAACAGTTTCAATGCTTTGGTGATATGAAATTCTACACTTTTGATAGAAATGCCGAGTTGTTCGGCTATCTTCTTATTGGGAGCATTGTGATAACGGCTTAATATGAAAATGTGGCGGCTTTGTTCCGGCAGCTGTTCAAGTGTTTTATATACGATGCGTTGTATCTCAGTATCGAAAATTGTCGCAGGTTCGCATGCTTCCAAGGTGGAGATACGGAGATCGAGTTCACGTTGCTTATGTGTATTGATCGCCTCTTCAGCTTTCATACGCACTTGTTCGTGTTCAAGATAATTGAGTGATTTGTTTTTGATGATAGTAAGCAGCAATGCATGCAGGTTGGAATCTTTTTCCCATTTTTCGCGATTCTCCCACAGGCTGACCATTGCTTCCATCAGAATATCTTCGGCTGCGGCTTTATTTCGGGTGTATGAATAAGCAAACGACAGAAACTTCTTCTGGTTTTCTTGAAAGAACTGGCTGAATAAGTCCATGGTGTGAAGGCTGTTGTTGCTTGGCATGAATAGATTTTAAAGGTTAATTGGATTTTCTTATGACAAAGCAACATAAACTTTTCGTAATATCAAAATGAAAGAATGACTTTTATACTGATTGTCCATAAAAAAATAACCTGACTATTAATAATAGCCAGGTTATCACTCTGTCAGTAAAGACTAGTGTTATTTATTTCTTTTCCGGACGTGGCAATAAAACTTTTCTTGAAAGTTTGAATTTACCTGTCTTCGGGTCAATATCGATCAATTTTACTTCGATCTCGTCACCCTCTTTAATGCCGGCTTCTTCTACAGTCTCAAGACGTTTCCAGTCAATCTCAGAGATATGGAGTAAACCGTCTTTTCCCGGAAGGAATTCAACAAATGCACCGTAAGGCATGATAGAGCGAACTTTACCTTTGTATACCTCACCTACTTCGGGAACAGCAACGATACCTTTAATCAAGCGGATTGCGTCATCAATCGATTTCTTGTTAGTTCCTGAGATCTCGATGCGACCCACGTTGTCGATTTCTTCGATAGTGATTGTTGCACCTGTTTCTTCCTGCATTCCCTGAATGATTTTTCCGCCTGGGCCGATTACAGCACCGATGAATTCTTTCGGAATAGTCATTGTTTCGATACGAGGAGCGTGATCTTTCAGCTCAGTACGTGGTTCGGAAATTGTTTCTTCTATTTTACCGAGTATGTGCATACGTCCTTCTTTTGCCTGATTTAAGGCGCGTTCCAGGATTTCGTAAGACAGACCGTCTACCTTAATATCCATCTGGGTAGCTGTGATACCGTCTTTAGTACCTGTCACTTTGAAGTCCATATCGCCCAAGTGGTCTTCGTCTCCAAGGATGTCAGACAACACTGCATATTTTTCTTCACCTGCGTTTTTAATCAATCCCATAGCGATACCCGATACAGGTTTTTAATTTTCACACCGGCATCCATCAGGGCCAAAGTTCCGGCACATACGGTAGCCATCGATGAAGAACCGTTTGATTCAAGGATATCTGAAACGACACGTACTACATAAGGATAGTCTTCCGGAATCATTCTTTTCAATGCTCTGTGAGCCAGATTTCCATGTCCGATTTCACGACGTCCTACACCACGTTGAGCCTTAGCCTCTCCTGTAGAGAAAGGAGGAAAGTTATAGTGTAATAAGAAGCGTTCTTTTCCGTGAGCGAGAACATCGTCGATGATTTTCTCATCCAGTTTAGTACCCAGAGTCACTGAAGTCAATGATTGAGTTTCACCACGAGTAAAGATAGCCGATCCGTGAGGTCCGGGCAGGTAGCCTACTTCGCACCAAATCGGGCGGATTTCAGTTGTTTTACGTCCGTCCAGACGCTTTCCTTCATCAAGAATACAACGGCGCATCGCTTCTTTCTCTACGTCATGATAATAACGATCGATCAGAGCACCTTTTTCTTCCAGTTCTTCTTCCGAGAACTGTGCTTTGAATTCGTCGCGGATTGCATCGAAAGCATCCTGGCGTTCATGTTTGTTTCTGTTGCCGGAAGCTGCGATAGCATATGATTTATCATAGCAGGCATCATGAACGGCTTTACGGAGTTCTTCGTCGTTTTCTTCGTGACAATATTCGCGTTTAACAGTCTTGCCAACCATTTCAGTCAGTTCCATCTGTGCTTTGCAATGTACTTTGATGGCTTCGTGAGCTACTTTCATTGCTTCCAGTAGTTCGGCTTCCGACACTTCGCTCATTTCACCTTCTACCATCATGATGTTTTCATAAGTAGCGGCAACCATGATATCCATATCAGCTTGTTCAAGCTGATCGAAAGTCGGGTTGATAACGAATTTACCATCGATACGCGCAACACGTACTTCTGAAATTGGTCCGTTGAAAGGAATATCTGAAACAGCCAGTGCTGCGGAAGCAGCCAATCCGGCCAATGCATCAGGCATATCTACACCGTCTGCTGAGAAAAGGATGATGTTTACGTAAACTTCTGCGTGATAGTTATCGGGGAATAAAGGACGGAGAGCACGGTCTACTAAACGGCAAGTAAGGATCTCATAATCAGATGCTCTTCCTTCTCTTTTTGTAAAACCACCAGGAAAGCGGCCGAATGCTGCGAATTTTTCTTTATACTCTACCTGAAGCGGCATGAAATCTGTTCCGGGAACTGCATCTTTAGCGGCACAAACAGTAGCCAACAACATGGTGTTTCCCATGCGAAGCATCACAGAACCATCTGCCTGTTTTGCCAGCTTTCCCGTTTCGAGTGTGATGGTTCTGCCATCTCCCAACTCGATCGTCTTAACAATTGGGTTAATCATAAAAATTGTTTTATCTAATATCTTTCTTTCAAAATTCCCGCAAAGATATACATTTATTGCACTAATATCGTGAAAATGAGATAAAAAGTTAGCAGGAATTTGATTTTTTTCAATTTTGGAACGAAGAACGCGGCAAAATGCTTTGACTAATCTTGAAAAGAAGTATATTTGCAACTTGAAAAATAACACGCATATTATGAAAAAAGTAACGTTAGTAGCTCTTGTGGCTCTTGCTTTAAGTTCTTGTAATTCTGACCCTAAATTTAATGTAAAGGGAGATGTTTCGGGAGCAGATGGAAAAATGCTTTATCTGGAAGCTTCCGGACTTGAAGGAATTGTGCCTTTGGATTCTATAAAATTGAAAGGAGACGGTTCATTCAGTTTTAAACAATTGCGTCCCGAATCTCCTGAGTTTTATCGTTTACGGGTTGAAGATAAAGTAATTAATTTCTCGGTTGACTCAACAGAAACTGTTAGCATTCAAGCACCTTATACAGATTTCTCTACTGCTTATACAGTGGAAGGATCGGAGAACTCTGCAAAAATTAAAGAGCTGACTCTGAAACAGGTTCGTCTGCAAAAAGATGTAGATGCGTTGGTAAAGGCTGCACAGGCTCATCAATTGGGTAACGATGTTTTTGAAGACAGCTTGGCCGTACTACTGAAAAATTATAAAGATGATGTGAAAATCAATTATATCTTTGCGGCACCCAATACTGCTTCTGCTTATTTTGCACTATTTCAGAAATTAAACAATTATATGATCTTTGATCCGTTGAATAATAAGGATGATATTAAATGTTTTGGTGCAGTGGCTACCAGTCTGAACAATACTTATCCGCACGCGGTGCGTTCAAAGAATCTATATAATATAGTGATAAAAGGTATGAAGAATACCCGTACTCCACAACAGAAGACCATTGAGATACCGGAAGAAAAAATTGCAGAAACCGGTGTGATTGATATTGCTTTGAGAGATATGAAAGGTAATATCCGTAAGCTGACTGACTTGAAAGGTAAAGTGGTTCTGCTTGATTTTACTGTTTATCAAAGTGCGGTGGCAGCTCCTCATAACTTGATGCTGCGTGATTTATACAATAAGTATGCAAGTCAGGGTTTGGAGATTTATCAGGTTTCGTTGGATGCCGACGAGCATTTTTGGAAAACATCAGCTGATAATCTGCCTTGGGTATGCGTGCGCGATGAGAATGGAATTTACTCAACCAATGCAGCTTTGTATGGCGTACAGAATCTGCCGGCTTTCTTCCTGATCAACCGAAACAATGAACTGAGGGCCCGTGGGGAGACGGTGAAAGATCTGGAAGGTACTATCAAGTCTATGCTTTAAGTTGTTATAAATTAGAAGATTTCGTTTAAATATGTTACATAGCATTGCTTTTTGCTTGACACATGTCATTTAAAAGGTTATCTTTGCGAAGAAATAATTGAAAAGAGGGTTCCAGCATGACTCATGTTGGAATTCTTTTTTGTTTTATATGACCGTTAAAAATAAAAGGAGGAAAACATCATGGCTTATATGTCAGAAGAAGGTTACAAGAAATTGATGGCGGAACTTAAAGAACTGGAAACAGTGGAACGCCCCAAAATTTCTGCGGCTATAGCTGAGGCGCGCGATAAAGGTGATTTATCGGAGAACGCCGAATACGATGCTGCGAAGGAAGCTCAGGGTATGCTTGAAATGAAAATCAACAAACTCAAAGCTGTTATAGCAGATGCTAAGATTATTGATGAATCGAAACTGAAAACAGATTCAGTACAGATTCTGAATAAAGTAGAATTGAAGAATACCAAGAATGGTATGAAAATGACTTATACCATCGTTTCAGAAAGCGAGGCAAATCTGAAAGAAGGAAAGATTTCCGTTAGCACACCGATTGCTCAGGGATTACTTGGCAAAAAGGTAGGTGATGTTGCTGAGATCCAAGTTCCACAGGGTAAAATCAGTCTTGAAGTAGTAAACATTTCGTTTTAACATGAGGGCAGGTCCATATTCGGGCTTGCCCTATTTTATATATTAGGATTATGGCAACAATATTCAGTAGAATCATAGCGGGTGAAATTCCATGCTATAAGGTAGCTGAAAACGAAAAGTTTTTTGCTTTCCTTGATATCAATCCGTTGGTGAAGGGACATACTTTGGTTGTTCCTAAACAGGAAGTTGATTATATCTTTGATTTGAGTGATGAAGATCTGGCTGCAATGCTACGTTTTTGACCAAAAAAATAGCCCGTGCTATTGAAAAGGCTTTTCCTTGTAAAAAAGTGGGTGAAGCAGTGATCGGACTTGAGGTTCCACATGCTCATATTCATTTGATTCCTATTCAAAAAGAATCGGATATGCTTTTCTCTAATCCAAAATTGAAACTGACAGACGATGAGTTTGTTTCTATTGCCAAAGCTATTAGTTCTGCTTACGAAACAGCCAAATAAAATTCTTCCTTCATTAAATAATAGTAAAGGGGCTGAACGGCAACGTTCAGCCCCTTTTTCTTATTAACTTCGTGGCACTTATAAAGTTAACTTCGTAATTATAGGAAGTTAACTTCTTAGCTGTAATAAGTTAACTTCGTATACTTAGGAAATTAACTTCGTACAGTACTAAATATAATCTTCTCCTAATTTCATTTGAGCGTCATTCACATACTTGCGTATGGCATGTTCTTCGTCCTTTTTGCAGATCAGTAATACATTATCTGATTCGGCAACCAAAAAACCTTCCAGACCTTCTATCACTGCAAGTTTACCTTTGGGTAATACAACGATATTGTCATTGCTGTTGTAAATCAATGAGTCGCATTTTAGAGTTACATTTCTTTGTTCATCTTTAGGTGATAAATCATATAATGATCCCCAGGTTCCAAGGTCTGACCATCCGAAGTCTCCTAAAGAGACATATACATTATCAGCCTTTTCCATAATTCCGAAGTCTATCGAAACGTTAGGGCATGCCGGGAAGTTTTCTTCGATAAAGTCTTTTTCTTCAGGTGTACCATAAATCTCTCTTCCGGGAGCCAGTTTAGATGCTAATTCCGGTAGAAGAGTTTCTCCTGCTTTAATGATTGTATTGACATTCCACATGAAGAGGCCTGAATTCCAATAGAACTCTCCACTTTCAACAAAAACCTTAGCAAGTTCCAGTTCCGGTTTTTCAGTAAATGTCTTTACTTTGTAGAAGTTGTCTCCTTCCTGCTCTGCTATTTGGATATATCCGTATCCGGTTTCCGGACGATTGGGCTTTATACCTAAAGTGAGAAGTTTATCAGATTTTGATACAAAGTCCAGTCCTTTCTCTATAGCGGCTAAAAATTCTCCCTCTTTTAAGATCAGATGATCGGAAGGGGCAACTACGATGTTGGCATTTGGATTTAAAGCACGTATATGATATGATGCCCATGCAATGCACGGAGCCGTATTTCTTCTTGCCGGTTCCAGCAAGATTTGTTTTGGATCTAATTCCGGAAGTTGTTCTTTTACCAAGTCTGCGTATATCGCATTGGTTACGATAAGTATGTTCTCCGTAGGAATAATTTTGTTGAATCGGTCGAAAGTCTGTTGCAACAGTGAACGACCTGTTCCAAAGAAATCCAGAAACTGTTTAGGCATTGTCTTGCGGCTAAACGGCCAGAAACGACTGCCGATACCTCCGCCCATAATGACACAATAATTATCTTTGCTTGTCATGATATTGACTGTTTTAAATGTTTCTGCTAAAATACGGTTTATTCTCTGAAAATAGAAGTGTTTATGCGATCTTTTATTCTTTTTTTCTTCCTTTTTTTTATTAAAACTCTTGCAAGTTCAAAAAAAGACCGTATCTTTGCACCGCATTTGAAACCAATGCCCAGATGGCGGAATCGGTAGACGCGCTGGTCTCAAACACCAGTGGATTCACTTCCATCCCGGTTCGACCCCGGGTCTGGGTACTGAAGCGGAGAAAGTTGAAAAACTCTCTCCGCTTTTCTTTTCTACTCCCCGTATTCGTTGGTTTGCTGATAGATTAATGTGTACTTTGGTCGTTGTC
>ENA-OQJF01000173-OQJF01000173.1-human-gut-metagenome-genome-assembly--contig:-NODE-173-length-17264-cov-3.033845_pt1 | contig 17264 bp, 15 predicted proteins | sample MGYA00242595_ERZ504761 | MGnify/ENA primary metagenome ERZ504761 (study PRJEB26092, sample SAMD00036367) | human gut metagenome | host: Homo sapiens | study: EMG produced TPA metagenomics assembly of...
CGCCAGCAGCTCGGTCATCAGCTGCTCCACTCTCCGGTGTGCTGTTTCGTCGATCTCCCACAGGTGCGGGAACAGCTTCTCGCTGAGAATCAAATCGTTCAGGAGCATGGGATTGTGCTCCTTCAGATAGGCTCGACGCATTCTCCCGTACTTGCCCAGGGGCTTCTGTTCCTGCACCGACAACTGGATGTCCGGAATCAGGTAATCGCCGTTCTTCGTGTAATTCAGCTCCATCATAGTTTTGGCTCCTTTCTGCCTGCTTATCTCTTTCATAGGTTCGGATCGTGCGTTCAATTTCCCGGAAGATCTGGCTGGACATTTCGCTGACCGCAGTTCCCAGCACATTGGCAGCAGCCTGCGTATTAAAATCAAAGATGTCCAGAAAATCCTCGTGCTCAAAATAGTCATCTGCATTGCCCACCGTCCGGGTAAAGACGGAATATGCGATGCTGACAGCGGCAGCTCTCTTAAAGGAAGCTCCGATGTTGAGTTCATCATATCCTTCCAGATAGGAATCAGCAACGATGTCACTGATCTGCCTGCGGTTTTCCTCCCAGTAATCCCTTGCAAGGCGTTCTGCCGCTTCCATGATATGATTCTCCAGAGACCCGGCACCGGCAGGAACATCAAACGCTGCATCCAGTGCCCGAATGATCGGCTGCTCATGCTCCGCGTTCATTTTCCAGAGCTGTACCGGTCGGGAATTCTTCCGTTCTCCGGTATCTGCCACATCAAATACATACCGCAGTTTCGGCTGCTCGCCGCGCATGTCCAAAAGAGCAATGCCCTTGGAGCCACGCTTCACATAGCGGTTCATCCGATCATTCCAGAGATCGTACTCTGCACAGGCCGTCGCTTCTGGTCTCTGCTTATAGATCATCAGCTGCTCCGCAAAAGGATACTTATAAAGCCGTGCGGATGTGGTCAGAAACGCTGTCCACTGCTCTTTGCTGCCAGTGATCTGTGCCGCAGCTTCCTGCGCCATCTGCATATAATAAGCCGTTTTCGTCATCATCTGTCTTTTTCCTCCTCTCCTTTATTCGTCCGGATACAAATCCAGTGCCTCATATTCTGCATCCGTCATCTCTGCCAGTTTTGCAAGCAGCGAGGCCGTCCACCTGCGCAGGTTTCTGTCTCTGCCCGTCAGACTTTTTTGCATCTTTTGAAGCTCTTCGATCAGCCCTGTCCGTGTGCCAGGGCTGTAAAGCATCATGAGCATCCATTCGTCATCCGTAAAACGCATTTATAACTCCTTTTCTTCGCAGCACCTGCGAGGCGGCGCAGGCGGCACAGCCTCCTGCTTTTCCTTCAGCTGATCCAGAACCGATGCTTTCTCCACCGGTTCTTCCTTCTTTCCGTTATTGATTACGCCGTCAATCATGCCGTAATCGTCCTCCATCGCCATTTCTGCGGCTTTCAGGTAGTTCTCCGGTTTCAAAAATCCGGGCAGTTCCTGGAAGCCGATGGAATCCACATAGTGACAGCTTACAACACCATTCTGCCGTAAAGCCACGATGTCAGACACAGAAAGACTATGACCAGTAAAATCATCAGGGCGGGAAACATTGAATTTCGCATACAGTTCCTCTAACATCGTATTCTGATCCTTGTAGGGAAGAAGCGGAGCCGTATAAACCACCTCATAATGGTCAATATCCGGTTCCAGCCCCATCCGTTCCAGTTCGCGCATAGACGAAAAGCGTTCATATACCGTATCCTCGCTGCGGCGAAGCTGCAAAATCGCCATACTGGTCGGTAGTACTGTCGAGAAATGCCATCATTCTTTCGTCCGGTGCCTGCGTTCCATGCACTTCATCCCATTTTTCAATTCTTGCCATCGTTCATTTCTCCCTTCTCCATAAACGGCAGGCCGTTTTCCTTTGCTTCCTGCCGCTGCTGTTCCCGCCGCTTTTCACTATAAGGCGGTCGGATACCGACGCAGCGTTTCGGAATCGTATAAGTGACCGACCCATGCTCCCGGTGCTCCAAAATAAACTGCTCCGGATACTGTTTTCGCAGTTCCCGAAGCTTCTTAATCAGGCGGCTGTCATGGGTATAAATGCTGGCGGTATCCAGTTCATTATCAAAATTGATGACGGTTTCCTGCTCTGCCTTCGTAAGCTTGTATTTCATCGCTCTGCCTCCTTCGCCTTGGCAGCTTTCACCGGCGTATCCGTTCTGGAAGACAAATCCGAGAGTTTACCCAGCACAGATTCCCGTCTGCTGATTTCCGCTTCCTCTGCACGATCACAAAGTTCATCATAGTCAATCCGCGTCATGGTGCGGCCACCGAACCCATAATCCGAAAGAATCTGGTCTCTGGCTGCATTCATGCTGATTTCCGGGTTGTCGATCTGTCCACCGTCAATTTCCGTAAAGTCCTTATGATATAAGGTATAGTCGTAACCGTCCTCACAGGTCTGAATGGCAAGAAAGCCCTTGCCTCCCAAATCCCATGCACTGCGTTCTTCCGTAATCAGCGGCTCCGGGCGGCATGTACCACCGCCGCGTTCCAGCATTTCTGCCAGCTGACAGATGTGCAAAACATCATACCCCAGGCGCAAATGATATTCGTCCATATATTCGCAGCGAGCTGAGAACTTCCGGTTCGGATACTCGATCTCCACTGCACTGCCATCCGGAATTTTGAACCGATCCTCGTAGTTGCTGGTGATAAACCGGATATTTTTTGCATTCTCCAGCTCAGGATCAGCCTTTTTCATCTGCCAGAGAACCTTTCTGCCGCCGCGTACCTGCTCCAGCATCTCCGGAGCTACCGGCGCAACGGCAAGACCGTCAAGCTGGGAAATCTTCTGAAGTGCTACCACCCTTGCGCTTTCTTCCAGCGTAGAAGACGGCTGTTTATCCAACACATCCCAGCCAATGTGTCCCTCGGTGGTCTGCACCTTGCTGTCCATATCAAAGCAATGGAATTCCACGCCGTCCTGCTTTTCCTGCAAGGAAAGCAGCGCAGCATTATCCACCAAATAAGCTGCATTCATCATTTTCATGCTCATTTTTTACCTCCAAACTCCAGCTTAAATGCTGCTGCACCGTCCTCGCCAGTCTCTACATGAACGGTTGTGTCATAGTAACGATTGGACTTCCTGGAATAGCAATGGGTAAGACGTGCTTTTTCCCTGATTTACCAGTTGTTTTGCCAGTTCCTCTGTCATCTGCTTTCCCAGTGTCTGAAAGAATCTGTTTTCCTTCCAGAGTGCAAATTTACAGCTCTTATCCCTGCAAAACCATCCCTTGGCCGTTTCGCAGACATCGCTGCCGCAGGCCGGACAGGAGCCAATGACCTTGCGTTCCGGCTGCATCAGCACATCGGCGCCTTTCACAGCCTCGTAGGTTTTTACAAGTCCGCTGACCATGCTGCTGATTTCTCCCATAAAGGCATCGCTGTCATACTCGCCGTGTTCTATTTTCAGCAGTTTTACCTCCCAGTCTGCCGTCATGGATGGGGACTGAATCTGTTCCGGCACCACCGTCACCAGCGCATTTCCCTTGTCCGTAGAACAAAGGTATTTCGTTTTCTTATCGCCCCTGCGCTCGATAAAGCCTTTCTGCACCAGTTTTTCGATGATGGCAGCGCGTGTAGCTGGTGTGCCGATGCCTTTTCGCTCTACACCAGCCGGAAATTCATCCGAGCTGGCACTTTCCATCGCTGAAAGCAGAAGATCTTCGGTAAACCTCTTGGGTGGGCTGGTCTTGCCTTCTTTCAGATCGACACCGGCAAGTTCCAATGTCATGCCTTCCGAAAGCTCCGGAAGATCACCTGCCTCCGCATTCTTCTCAGCATCTTCAACCGGCTTTCCTGCATATTGCCTCCAGCCCATATCCGTGACTGTTTTGCCTTTCGTGCGGAACTTCTGACCGGCACACTCCGCTTCTACTATGGTTTCTGCATAGTGGCAGGGTGTTCCGACCGCACAAATCAGCCGCACCGCCAGCAGAGTAAGAATCGCTTGTTCTCCACTGGGAAGCGAGGAAATGTCATAACCCGCCGCTGTTTTTGTAGGGATAATGGCATGGTGATCGGTGACTTTCTTAGAATTGATGACCTGCGCTGCATTCACCGGTGCCGGTACATCCGCCTGAATCTGAAAGCTCTGCTGGATCACAGAAACAAGTTCCGGCACCAGCGGTGCCATATCATCCGTCAGATACCGGCTGTCGGTACGGGGATATGTCACGAGTTTCTTCTCGTACAGAGCCTGTGTGTAATCCAGGGTCTGCTGGGCAGTGAATCCCAGCTGCCGATTTGCTTCTCTCTGAAGCGATGTCAGATCAAACAAGGCCGGGGGCTTCTCTGATTTTTCTTTCTGCTCTACCTTGGTAATGATGGCACTTCCTGCCTGGCAACACTCTGCCACCAGTTTTTCTGCTTCTGCTTTTTCTTTCATTCGCTCACCGCCCGCTTGAAAATCCCGAAATTTTAATTCTGCCGAGTAGAACGGCTCCGGCTTGAACGCCCGGATTGCTGCATCTCGCATAACCACCATCGCAAGCGTTGGTGTCATCACGCGCCCCACATTCAGGGTCTGCCCATACAGACATGAAAAAAGCCGGGTGGCGTTGATTCCGACAATCCAGTCGGCTCGCTCCCGGCATAAAGCCGCCTCATATAAGGCATCATATTCTGTTCCCGGTCTGAGCTTCTGAAAGCCTTCCCGGATAGCACTGTCCTCCATTGATGAAATCCAAAGCCGTTCCACCGGCTTTTTGCAGCCGCACTGATGGTAAACCAGTCGGAAAATCAGTTCGCCCTCACGCCCTGCATCGGTTGCACAGATCAGACTCTCCACATCTTTCCGCTGCATGAGCTTTTTCAGGATTCCGAACTGCTTTTTCGTGCTGGCGGACACCTGATACTGCCAATGTTCCGGCAAAATCGGAAGATCATCATACTTCCACTTTGCATACTTTTCATCATAGGCTTCCGGCTGGGAAAGTTCCACCAGATGCCCCACACACCAACTGACAAGGTAGCCATTGCCCTCCATATAACCGTCCCCGCGCTGATCTGCCCCGATCACTTTCGAGAGACTCATGGCAACCGAGGGCTTTTCCGCTAATACAAGCTTCATTCGATACTGCTCCTTTCGCAAAAAAATTAGCAGCCAGGCACCGAAGCGCATGACTGCTATGTAAGGAACGGTATTCTGTTTTAGGTCTACAAACTGGGCCTTTTATGATCTTGCCACAGCTTATCAGTCTATGCACGTCAACTGTTGAAACCGCCGTGTACCGAACGGTACGCACGGTGGTGTGAGAGGACGGCGGTTAGTCACCGCCTCCTACTCGCTTGTGCCCATGTTTCGGCCCTCCACATCATCACTCCGCGCATGCGTTGTGCCTCGCCGCAACGCATTCTGCCCCTCGCTGACTCATCGCCAGGCATCGCTGATGGTGTTCGTCTGCCCATCCTCACTTCTGCAGTATCTGCTTTTCGTTCTCCTGCACACGCCGCTCGAGCGCTGTATACTGCCGGAGCTCGTCCTCGGTAAATCCCCGGAACTTCGCCTGCTCGTAGTCACGCTCCGCGGCCGCGATATCCTGCAGCACCGCATCCGACGCCGGCAGCAGCTCGAGACGAATATTCCGCGGCTCGCGTTTTTTCTTCGTCATTCCGTTCGCGTCTGCATCCTGTGCCTCGCCACGCTTTCCGAAAAGACCGGTCGCCTCGGCTATTTCCGCCGCTTCACGTCGTTTCCTCGGCACGTCGACCACTTCGAGCATCCCGCGTGAGACCAGCTTCTGCAGCGCGGCGCGCAGATCCCCGCGGCTCATATGCATCAGCTCCGCGAGATCCTTCCGGCTCAGCGCCTTTCCGGCATCCTTTCGATCAGTCGCCTCCACGGCATCTTCCCGCGCAGGCATCTGCGCTTCAGCCCCTCGAGTGAGCGCCTTTCCCGCGTCCTTCCGATACAGCAGCAGCGACAGCTCCGCCAGCGTCATATCATACTTCAGCGCCACCGACTCGAGATAGCGCTCGAGCAGCTTCCGGTCGCGGTACTTCTCCACGATGATCCCATCCTCCGAAATCACCTCCTGCAGCGCCTGGCTCCGCTCCTCACCGAGCTTCTGCGTCCCCGGAATCGTCGCCGGGAACACGAAACCATCCTTCGCCGCATCCACTAGAAAATGATAGACCTGCAGCCGCTTCCGCTCATACGCATCCTCATCCAGCACATGCTTGAAGAAGTCGTTGTAGCACTCGAACATCGCGAGTTTCATCTCCACCGTCCGCGCGAAGCTGATCTTCTGATTCACCAGCGAACCCTTCGTCTTCACATAATAGTAGACCGGCGTCCGCAGCGCATAGAACGTCGTCGCATAGCGCACATACTCGAGATTAAACAGAAAATCCTCGCACCAGCTGAGCTTCGCATCCATCCGGATCCCGTGCGCCTCCACAAGCGAGCGCCGGTACAGCTTATTCCACAGCACCCCATAGTAGTAGTCCGCCGGGTTCTCCATCATGAAGCCAACGAACGCTTCACGCCCGATCACCTGGTCCGCGTCGATATCCCCCTTCCGCGACACCATCTCTCCGACGACACGATAGAAATCCGCGATCACCATGTCGCAGCCCGTCTCCTCGGCCGCCCGCACCATCAGCTTCGTCGCATCCGCCGTCAGCCAGTCATCACTGTCCACGAACTGCAGAAACGTACCCCGCGCCCGCGCGATCGCCTGGTTTCGCGTATCCGACACCCCCGTATTCTCCTTATGCACGACCACCACGCGCGCATCCGCCCGCGCATATCCGTCGCAGATCTCCCCGGACCGATCCTTACTTCCATCATCCATGAGGATCAGCTCGAAATCCCGAAACTCCTGATTCAGAATACTGTCCACACAGCGCGCGAGACTCTTCTCCGCGTTATACACCGGCACGATGATACTGACCTTCGGCTCCATAGGCACCTCCATCAAAAAACTACTTCTAGTTGTACCATAAAACCCTCCCGTTGACACTCGTATATTTCTGCTCACTTTTCCCGGGCCAATGTCTCGGCCCTCCGCCTGCTCACTCCGCGCCCACGCGTCCGCACCCTCCACCTTCTCACGTCGCGTCCACCCATTCGCACTCGTTGCCTTTATCGCGCCCATGCCTCCGCCCACTACCTCCTCACGTCGCATCGAAGCACCAATTCCCTCATGAAAATGTCATATTACAGCATAAATTCGCTCATGAAAGTGTAATGAAGCACGGATTATTCCCTCATGAAAGTGGCAAAATACTGAAAAGAACGCTCATAAAAGTGGCAGAGCACGGAAATCTGAGAGGAAAAAGAAGGTGCCATGGTGTTAAATTATTCTTATGATATTTCCGCTTCCTGATGATTTTTTTGAATTATCTTAACTTTAATATCGAAACTTAACTTAAAACAAGTTATAATACAAAAATAGAGTTAAATAGAAGGAGAACATATGGAATATCTCTATAAAGTTCTGGGAATTAAAGCGACAGTTCAGCGCGCAGAGTTTGACCATCTGCCCAATTATATAGCTGTAAGGTATCGTTTACAGAAGGTATCCATGGATGGACAGAAAGTGATTTTTCTTTATCCAAAGACAGAGTTGGAGCAGATCAAAGACCTGAAGGCTCAGCTCAAATCCACCGGCGACGCCATCCTCGCAGAGTGCGCCGTCAAGGACCACATCTGGGGCATCGGCTTATCGATGAAGGACCCAGATCGACTCGACGTGAAAAAGTGGCACGGAACGAACCTGCTGGGGTATGCACTCATGATCGTACGAGAACGGGTGTGAAGGGCGAAAATCCAGATACCAATATAAATACGTATTTGATGATTTATAGATATGAATAAATGCAGATCAAAATGCGCAGAATATGAGCACTTATAGACATTTAATCAACACTATATGAAAATATGCCTATTATTTTTGAGAGATGCTGGATGGTAAAATTCCGAGTTGTTGAGCTGTTCTTACTTTCTATTTTATCAGATATCGCCTACAGAGTCCATAGCTTCATAGCTCAAAACAGTTCACCCACCAACCATTTGGCTATGTAAAGGGGACGGCTTTTCAGCCGCCCCACCGGTCAACGCTGCGTTAATCAGACAGGTTCATCTTCCGATTCCGCTTCATAATCCTCGTTGACATCCACTTCTTCGTCCTCGTCACCATCATCCTCCGGCAGCTGGAGCGTATCTTCATCCTCATCGTGATAATCCGCATCCGGGTCCGGCTGATTTTTCTTGGACGCAGGCTTTACGCCCTTCATCTTGATATAGAGATAACCGCCGACACCGGCTGCACCGATCACAAACAGAAGCAGCATAATCATCGGAAGCGGAGACGATTTCTCTGCTCGCTCTCTGTTTTCTGCTCTTCCGGTGCCGGTTCCGTCTCCTGCGGCTTTTCGGTTCCGCAGGTTCCGTGACTTCCGGCTCCTTCTCCCGATACTTGGCAGCTTCCTCTTCATCCATCAGCGCAAGCAGATCGGCCTCGTCCACCATGTTCAGGAAATGCACATTCTGGTTGCCGTCTTTATCGCGGTCGATGATCAGATAAAAGGTGTTGCCCGCCTTTGTCACCAGCGTAATGAACTGCTGGCTGGATTTATCTTCTTCCTCACCGATATCGTCCACCAGCGTCATATTTCCTTCCGGAGTCAAAGCTGCACTGGATTTCGTCTCATCCTCGTATGACATTCCACTCTGCATCAGATCCAGAAACAGCTTCAGCGCATCTTCACTGAACATGCTGCTGTCTTTTGCAGAATCCGTGACATTCAGGTACTTTCCATGTGCATACCCGGTTTTGCCGTTGAAGTTTACCTTATACCAGTCACCGCATTTTTCGACAATCTCCACCGTATCGCCGGAATGCAGATATCCGATAATCTCCTGATCCATGCCGGGACCGGAACGAAAATGCAGACTGGTGATCCCCGGCACCACCGTACCAGTCTGCTTTTGGGACTTTTCGCTGCCGATATTGTATTCTTTGCCGCCCACCGTAACGATCAGGTTCCCATCCGCATCCGTAGAGACCTCATAGCCATCCGGCAGAACCTGCATGTCCGGGTCGATTTCGATGCTGTCGGTATTGTCCGTTTTCCCCGCATTTGTGCTTTCTGCTGCATCCGTCTCCTGTGCAGCGGTACTGACAGGCGTGTTCTTCTGCACATCATCGCCCGTATAGGCAAATGCAGTGGTCGTAAAGGTTCCTGCCGCCATCACGCTGGCAAGCAGCATTGCCATCATCTTTTTCATTCCATATCCTCCGTTTCTTTCTCATCCAGTTTCAGGTTCTCCGGGTTGGGAACCGCAGCCTGCGCCAGCTGAATGATGACTGCCAGCTGTTCCGGGGTCAGGCTCTGGGCATGTACCATTTCACAGATTTCGCTGTTTTCCTGCTCGTGGTACTTTCTGTCCCATTCCTTTCTGCGCTCCTCCCATTCATCGCGTTTCCTGCGGGCTTTCTCGCGCTCCGCAGCAATCTTTTCCAGTTTCAAGCTCATATCGTATCCTTTCCGGGCGAATAAACGCCCTATTTTTATCGAATTCTTCCCATGCAGTAGTAGTGCTGCCGCCAGTAGCTCGTCTCAATGGAAGCATAGGAAATTGGTGAGCCACAGTGGATCATCATCCCGTTGCCGACATAAATGCCCACATGGGATGCGCCACTGGTGTTGTAGGTTTTCTGGAAGAAGATCAGGTCTCCGGGCTTTGCCTCACTCTTCGGGATAATGTCGCATTTTCCCATCAGACCGTTGGCCGTCTGCCTGCCTACATTCCAGCCATTGCCGCAGTGGTTGATGACCCAGCTTACAAAACCGGAGCAGTCAAAACTGGTACTCGGCGAGCTGCCGCCCCAAACATAGGGATAACCGAGATATTTCTCTGCTTCGGTAATCATCTTCCGGAATTTTTCATCCGTCAGAGCTTCGCCCGGAATGTCGTAATCCTGGTATTCTCCGCTGGAACCCGCGCCATCCGGCGTTGCAAAGGCTATGCCTGCAAACAGGTCATCTCGATTGCCCCGGCACTCCAGTGTGACTTCGTATCGTTGCAGCTGGTCATCTGTAAGGCCGGAATTTCTTGCAACATAGTCAACGCCCCGATTGAGCAGTGTTACATTGAGGATTTTATACTCATACTGTACCGTCACCTGATAGGTGTAGGTGTGTCCGGTTCCGGTGATTGGATTGTAGCGATAGCCCACACGGGTTTCCTTCCTTGTCCGGATTTCCACCTTTTCCTCCAACTTCAGCTCATACTGCGCTTCAAAAATACTCTGGAGCCGCGCCTGCACCTGGCTTCTCGTATAGTTTTCAAATTCTACGGTCAGCAGAGATGCAAGCTCATAGGGATTGTGACCAATCTCTGCCAGATTGTAGCGATACTCGTCATAGCCCGGATGGTCGGTTTCAATGCGGTCGATTTGTTTGCGAAGTTTATCTTCCAGCTTGGTATAATCCGTCTCCACGCCTTTCAAATCTTCATCTTCTGCCGTGTAGGAAGTCCCCAGCACCACATTGCCGCCGCCATTGATCAAGACGGAGCATGACGAAACCGACCCGGCAATCACCAAAACAAGCAGTCCCACGGCTGCGATACCGATGATGATATGCGAGTGGCTCTGCACAAACTGAAATGCCTTTTCCGTTATACTGACAGTACCCTGTGCAGCTTTGGCTGTGCCAGATGCTGTGTTCTCCGCAGCGGCCGCACCTGCCTTCGCAGCGGCATACTCTTTTTTGATGGCCTGCTTCTGCCGCCATCGGGAAAAGAGATTGGAACCAGCCTGCGGATCAGACTTCATGCGTTCCGCAAAGATGGAATCTACGGCATCTTTATTTCCCTTTTTCTCCAACCGCTCCAGCTTTTTGTACTGCCGCAGCTTTCGACCATATTGGAACCGGGAACCAGCACGGGCTGCACCTTCCGCTGAGCCTTCGGTAAAATGCGCTGCCTCCACACCAGAATTATTATCCTGGTCGGCATTGCGCACACTCTCGATGTGCCTTGGCTGAAAGTGCATCTGCCGCAAGATTTCCCGGCTTCTTTGGCTTTCCGCCTTTTTTCCCGGAAGCTGCTGCATTCTTTTTCGCTTTTGCTTCCTGATCTGATTTCAGCTTCTTACTGCGCATCTTAGCAAGATCGGCCTCGTGACGAATCTGCCTTCGGTGTTCCGCTTTTTTCTTGCCGCCGTCTCCCGTACTGCTATCTGCGGTTTTGCTTCTGGAATCGCGAAGGGTGTTCTCCGCACCCTCGCGCTCCTGCCGCAGCTTGTCTCCGAGATTCGGATTTTTCTTGCCAGCCATCGCTTACGCCTCCTTCGCTTCCTGCACTTCGGTTAATTTTGTCGTCATAATCCGGTACAGTTCCAGATCGGTCGGGAAACGATCAACGAACGGCAAAATCACATTTCCGTAGAACAGCAGTCCTTCGCCTTCACCGGAGTGGGTCACATAGGACAGCTGATGTGGGCTGATATTCAGCTGATCCGCCAGAATCTGACGATCACCGGCTGCTTGATTCAGCATATAAATGAAGTCGCTGTTCTCAAAAATGTTCGTCACTTCGCGGGAAGAAAGCAGGTCTTTCACGTTCTGGGTGATGCCGGTGGGAATACCGCCCCATTTACGGAATCGCTTCCAGATTTCCACGCTGTAAGCCGCTGTCTGCTCCTCTTTCAAAAGCAGATGGAACTCGTCCATATAGTAGCGGGTGGCTTTACCGGCGTTACGGTTGGCGGTCACACGCCCCCAAACCTGATCCTGCACCACCAGCATACCGATCTTTTTTAGCTGCTTGCCCAGCTCCTTGATGTCATAGCAGACCAGCCGGTTATTGATATCTACGTTGGTGCGGTGGTTAAACAGGTTCAGAGAACCGGTCACATAGATTTCCAGTGCCGTTGCCACATGGTGTGCTTCCTTTTCATCCTGCCGGAGCAGTGCCTCGTACAAGTCCTGTAACACCGGCATATTCTCCGGCACCGGGTTCTCAAAATAGGTCTGGTAAATCTGATGCACACAACGGTCGATAACCGTCTTTTCTACCGGCTGCAAGCCTTCCTTACCGCCCACGATCAGCTCACACAGGGACAGGATAAAATCTGCTTTCAAGGCAATGGGATTATCCTCTTCTGAATAATTCGCGTTGATGTCCATCGGATTGATATACTGCGTGCTGGAAGGGCTGATTTTAATAACCTGCCCCTCAAATTTCTGCACCAGAGCCGTGTACTCGGCTTCCGGATCGCACACGATTACATCGTCATCCGTCACCAGAAACGCATTGGCGATTTCTCTCTTGGCAGAAAAGGATTTACCGGAACCGGGAGTACCAAGAATCAGCCCGTTGGGGTTCTTGAGCTTTTTCCGGTCAACCATGATCAGGTTGTTGGACAGGGCATTCAACCCATAGTACAGAGCCTCTTTCCCGGTCTGAAACAGTTCCTGGGTGGTAAACGGCACGAAAATTGCCGTGCTGCTGGTAGTCATGCTGCGCTGAATCTCAATCAGGTTCTGCGCCAGCGGCAGGCAGCTCATCAGCCCCTGCTCCTGCTGAAAGTCCAGACGGCGCAGGTTGCAGTTGTACTTCTGTGCGATGCTGGAAGCCTGAAACACGTTGGTCTCCAGCTCCTGCTCCGTCTCGCCGGTGTTCATCACCAGAAAAGTCAGCAGGAACATACGCTCATTCTGGCTCTGTAATTCCTTCAGCAATGCCTTTGCGTCCTTACCATAAGTCGCCAAATCCGACGGAATGATGTCCATATCGTATCCAGAACGGACTGCTTTCTTCTGTTCCTCAATCTTGGAACGATCCAGCTCCGTGATGGTATGCTTAATGGACTTGATTGCTTTGTTCTGGTCTACCGACTGAATGTGCATGGTCACGATCTGGCTGGATTCCATATCCAGAAAGTCCTTCAGCAGCTGATCCGACAGGTCGGAAGCTGTGATCTGGAGATAGGACATAGAACCATACATCCCGCCCATCTGAAAAATCCGGTTCTTCGGAAAGGCAAATCCGGTCGGAGCAATAAAGTCCTTTACCGACAGCCCGCTCTCCGGCAGCCACTTCCAATCGAAATTGAACCGGTCATGGTCGCCCATGTGGAACATATCGTGCATCAGATGAAGCCGTTCCTTGCCGTTCAGCAATTTTGCCCGGACACCCAAGCGTTTGAAGTTGTTCATCAGGTCGATCTCGATGTGAATGAGCCTCGGCTTTGCCTGTTTCATGGATTCCGCCTCAATGCCAAACGTCAGGTACTTCGTCTTGGTCAGGCCGTTGTTGCCCTGGGCAAGCTGGCGGCGCAGCATGGTGCTGTACTCCGTGCGCACCGGATTGAAATGATCCTTCTGGTACGGAATACACACCATCTTCTCAAAATTCGAGGCATCCGTAGCCATATTCATAAAAGAAAGCTCAAAGCGGATGCTGGAATCAAAGAAGTTCAGGAAGCTGCACCATTCCTCAAAGATAGCTGTCTGATCCTCCTGTTGTGCCAGCTGATAATTGATATCCTGATACTGGATGGTTTTGGTGTAGTAGTTGTCCGTCACACGGCAGATACCGTCCGGGAACATCCGCTGAAAAGGAATGCTCTCCTGTGCCGAATGCGGAACCGTGCGGTCACCCCTTGCACGATCAATCACCGTCTGCACCTGTTTCTGCTCTGCGGCTGACAGATGAGACGGCATTCGGATGTCATCCTGCTTTTTATTCTTCGCTGTCAGCTTTTCGAGAATTTTGAACAATGCGATTTACCTCCATTTCCACGTCTGCCTGCTGAACCAGCAGTGCATAGTAATTTTTCGTTTGTAAGGCCGCGTTTTCGGCCTCTTGAACTTCGCCTCATAGAAATGCTTTGCCACCACTTCCAGCGGCTGACCGTCTTTCTCGTACATGGCAAGAAAGAAGAGCGGCAGCATCACTGCCATCATGCCAAGTGCAGCAAGGCTCAGATTCCCGCTGGACTTGAGCAAAAAGAAAACCGGAACGCCAATCAGCGCACCGGCTCCGAAGCAGAGAATCTGCCGTTTGGTCAGATTCATAAAGACCTTGGTTTTGACCTTTGAAAGGTCACGCGGTACAGAAATATAAGATGCCACGAATCATGCCTCCTTCCTTAATGCGCTGCAAACACGGATTTTGCGAGGCTTCCCGTCTTAAACAGCGTAAATGCCAGCAAAACCGTATAGCCCATAACGCCCCAAATGCTGCTGATGATGTTATCCGAAAGGACAGGTTCTGAATCAGAACTGCGTAGATGCCTACACAGATCATGATAAGAAACCCCTGGAATCCCAGTGCAAACAGGGAGCGCAGATAGTTTTGACCGGTATGGCTCTGCTCATGGTTTCCAAAGGTTGCGAACGGAATCGGCGCAAGGCTCACCATGAGGTAAATTTCCACCATTCGGCCATACACGATGACAAAGATGATAGCCGACAACGCCAGCATCGTGACCTGAACCACAAAGGTCTGCAAATACAGTCCCAGCAGCGGTCCCAAGTCCATGCCTTCCAGTGTAGCCTGCATTGCTGTCAGGGTCGCATCGCTGACGGACGTACTGCCGGAAATCAGACCGCCACTTCTGGAGATCACTTGCTGCGCCACATCAAAGACAGCCATCGTGATATTGAATGTGTTCGAGATCAGAGTCACTGCCAGAAAGGTCTTAAAGACCCATTTGAAAAATGTCCACGTCTCGAAATTTGCCAGATTGTTATGCTCGATGAGCATCTGGATCAGCTCATAACAGGCGATGAATGTCAGCACCATTCCGGCAATGGGCAGGATCACGGATTCCGAGATGTTACGGATCATAGAGAAAACCGCAGGTGAAAAGTTCGCCGGTGTGGTTCCCACATCGCCTGCGATCTGTCCAACCTGCTGGTTGACCGAATCGAACATCCCTGAAAGATTTCCCATGATACCGCTGATGATCATGCTCTTGAGCCAATCTGTGATCTGTTCAAGGATACTCTGCATGAGCCGCCTCCTTCCTTACGCAAACACGCCGAACAGCTTCGCCATCCGGGACAGAAGCATGAACAGCTGTGAGAAAAGAGACAGTGCCGATGCAGTTGTAGTAAGAAACGCCATAGATTTGTCCTCCTGTAACTTGTCCGGCCTATCAGCCGTGCGATTCTAAACTGCGGTCCTGCGCCATACTTCCAACATGTGCACCTGCCGGAGAGCGCAGAAAATAGCCAGCTGCGGAGATTGCCTGCACCTGACTATGTAACAGGCAGCTTTCGCCGCCCGGTCGGAATCTTCGCTCCGACAGCCTTTGCTTAACCGAACAGACCGGAAAGCAGCGGCACCAGAGTCGTGCCGATCAGTGCTACACCGCCACCGGCCATCAGCTGCTTCATGCCCTGAGACTTTGCTTATGTGTGATAAAGAAGTAATAGAAGTGTAAAAAATTTTGCCGTTCCTATCCGGCACTTGCGCATTGTGTCGGATAGGTCGGGCGGTTATTCGGGCAAGTCCACCTTGCCAACAAAAGAATAATAAATCTCAATGTCCTGCCTACGGGTCTTGTTCTCGTCATAGCTGCACTCATGCACAACGATTTTCTCTACAAACTCCCGCAGCAGAGTAGGGGTAAGTTCTTCAAAGCTGGTATGCCGCCGGACAACATTCATAAACTTTTCTGCGTTCACGGTGGCTTCCTGTGCTTTGGAAAGCTCCGCTTGGATAGCAGCGGCTCTTTCTTTCAGCTCCCGTTGTTCTGCTTCATAGTCTGCCGACAGCTCTGTGAAACGCTCGTCTGATATGCGCCCGGTCACGCTGTCCTCATACAGCCGCTTGAAGATAGCGGATAACTCGGCTATGCGTTTCTCGGCGGCTTCCAGTTCCTTTTTCTTGGCGGCGTTCCTGCGCTTGCCCCCGTCCTCGTTCTGCTCAATCAAGAGCTTCATAAACCGGGCTTCATGCTTTGCCGCATAGCTGGTCACTTTCCGCAGATTGGAGAGTACACCAGCAGTCAAGAGGTCGGTGCGGATAAAGTGCGCCGTACAGTCATGGGTGCGTTTCTTGTAGTTGCCGCAGATATAACAGTCCTGCTTGCGCTTGTCCGTCTGGTATCGCTGCTGATACATGACACTGCCGCAGTCCGCACAGAACAGTATGCCGGAGAACAAGCCCACTTCATCATAGCGGTTGGGGCGTTTGCGCTGCTTGCGAAGTTCCTGCACCCGTTCCCATGTCTGGGTGTCTATGATAGGCTCGTGGTGGTTCTCGAAAATCACTTGCTTTTCCAGGGGATTTTCTACACTGTGCTTGACTTTGTAAGAGAGCTTTTCTGTCTTGAAGTTTACCAGACAGCCTGTGTATTCCCGGTTTTCAAGGATATGCACAACGGTATTGGTCGCCCACTTGCACTCATAGCCGGGGTGGTAGCGGCGGGTGCTGCCCGTCCTACGGTATTCCAGCGTCCCCGGCGTGGGGATTTGCTGCTCTGTGAGCATACGGGCTATCTTAGTCGGACCGTTCCCGGCAAGGCAGAGGTTGTATATCTGCTTGACTACGGGTGCAGCTTCCTCGTCAATAATGAAATTTTCGTCCTCGTCCATGAGGTAGCCATACACAGGCTTGCTTGTGATGGGCTTGCCACTCATGCCTTTTGAGCGTTTTACTGCTTTGATTTTCTTGCTCGTATCTCTCACCAGCCATTCGTTAAAGATATTCCGCAGCGGGGCAAAGTCATTGTCGCCCTGTGCGCTGTCCACTCCGTCATTGATAGCGATGAAGCGGACACCTTTCTGTGGGAAAATCATTTCCGTGTACATTCCCACTTGCAGGTAGTTTCGCCCTAACCTCGACATATCCTTTACGATAACTGTCCCGACTTTTCCGGCTTCAATGTCCGCAAGCATGGCTTGAAAACCGGGTCTTTGAAAGTTCGCACCAGAATAACCGTCGTCCGTGTACCAGCGCAGATTGGAAAAGCCGTTCTGCTTTGCATAGGTTTCAAGAATACGCTTCTGGTTGGAAATGGAATTGCTCTCGCCTTGCAGCTCGTCCTCATGGGAAAGTCTTGGGTAAAGGGCGGTAATTGGTTGTTGGTTGGTCTGTCTTAACATAAAATCCTCCGTTTCCGACAGCCAGCCCCACTATTCCGTACCTTGATTGTACCACATGGGGCGGCTGTCTGTATAGCGGCAAAAGCGTCAAATCTGCTTCTTTATGGTCGGTCAAATCGCCGGTTTTTGTGTAGCAGCTTCCGCTTCCAGCACTTTCATCATCTTGTCG
>ENA-OQJF01000174-OQJF01000174.1-human-gut-metagenome-genome-assembly--contig:-NODE-174-length-17262-cov-3.373855_pt1 | contig 17262 bp, 17 predicted proteins | sample MGYA00242595_ERZ504761 | MGnify/ENA primary metagenome ERZ504761 (study PRJEB26092, sample SAMD00036367) | human gut metagenome | host: Homo sapiens | study: EMG produced TPA metagenomics assembly of...
CGTATTTTAGAGAGGAGAGAAAATCTTGCAGTTCCGATTTCAGGTCCTTGCAAATAACCACTTTTTGCTCTGACATATCTTTTTTATTTAAAACCTTAGACCACAAAGGTAAAACATGTATTCCGATTATCAAAACGACATAAAAAAATTCCTTCGGATGGAATTCTTATTCGATCCGAAGGAATCTATCATTAAGTCCGAAAGAAAAGTCAATTTCTTCCGAACCGATTTTACTGTACTCCAACAGCCTCTTTCACAGCGCCAACCGCAATGGAAAGGCCCTCCATGTTCTTACCGCCGGCCGTAGCGAAATGGGGTTGTCCACCACCACCGCCTTGGATATGCTTAGCGGCCTCTTTTACGATCTTACCGGCATGCAAGCCCTCTTTCACCAAATCATCGCTTAACATAAGCATGAGCGTGCATTTGTATCGTCTATGATACCGGCAACAAAGACAAAGCTATCGGTTGTCTCCGCCTTGATCTGGAAAGCCCACGTTCTTCATAGCGTCCGCATTTCGCCTTACCAACGAACTGCATAACCTTAATACCATTGCTCTCCGAAGCTTTCGCCACGATCTCCTCTTTCAAACGCATAGACTTCTCACGGATATAATCCTCGATCTGTTTCTTCATCTCGGCGTTCTCCTCGATAGACTTTTTCATCGCTTGCGCCAAATTCGGCATATGGTTCATCAACGCACGCAACTCACGGATCAGATCTTGCTGGGCATATACGAATTGCTCGGCGCCCTCGGCCGTAACCGCCTCTATACGACGGACTCCTGCGGCGATAGAGCTCTCTCCTATCACGCGCAAAGAACCGATCATACCGGTTGCCGGGATATGCGTACCACCACATAGCTCCACGGAGCTTCCGTATTTCACGACACGTACCTCATCGCCATATTTCTCACCGAACAAAGCCATAGCCCCTAGCGCCTTTGCTTCGGCGATCGGCATATTGCGATGCTCTTCCAACGGGAAGTTCGCACGGATCTTCTCTCCAACCAATATTTCCACCTTACGGATTTCCTCGTCCGTCACTTTCTGGAAATGAGAGAAGTCGAAACGTAAAGAATCAGGCGAAACATACGAACCTTTCTGCTCTACGTGCGTACCTAATACCTCACGCAACGCCTCATGCAGCAGGTGAGTGGCAGAGTGGTTACATTCGCACTGGATACGTTTCTTCTCGTTGATCTTGGCAGTAAAAGTCGCCGTCACATCCTTCGGCAATTTAGTGACCAGATGTACAGGCAAGTTGTTTTCGCGTTTCGTGTCGATCACGTCGATCGTCTCGTCGTCAGCAATCAACCAACCGGTGTCGCCGACCTGTCCACCCATCTCTGCGTAGAACGGAGTCTGGTCCAGAACGATCTGATATAAGACCTTATTCTTCTGCTTGATCTGGCGGTAACGCAGAATTTCGGCATCGCATTCGAACAAGTCGTAGCCTACGAAATTGCATCCGCCCTCTTTCAGCACCACCCAGTCGCCGGTTTCGATGGCGGCAGCGTTACGGGCACGGTCCTTCTGCTTCTGCATCTCGACGTTGAACTCGTCGATATTGGCTTCCATGCCGTTCTCACGCAGGATCAACTCGGTCAAATCCAACGGGAATCCGTATGTGTCATATAATGTAAAGGCATCTACGCCATTCAAGACCGTCTTGCCCGCAGCCTTCGTCTCCTCCATTTTCTTATCCAGCAAACGGATACCGGTTTCCAAGGTACGAAGGAAAGATTCTTCCTCCTCCTTGATAACCTTCTCAATCAAGGTTTTCTGAGCGATCAATTCCGGATAAGCGTCGCCCATCGTCTCGATCAATACGGGCAAAAGCTTATACATAAACGCTTCCTTGCGATCCAAGAACGTATAACCGTAACGAACAGCACGCCGCAAGATACGACGGATTACATAACCGGCCTTAGCGTTGGAAGGCAACTGTCCGTCCGTGATAGCGAAAGCGATCGTACGGATGTGGTCGGCGATCACACGCATGGCGATGTCTTGCTGTTTATCCGTACCGTAAGTCGTACCCGCCATTCCCGCAATTACCTTGATAATCGGTTGGAATACGTCCGTATCATAGTTGGACGTTTTGCCTTGCAGCGCCATACAGAGACGCTCAAATCCCATACCGGTGTCAATTACTTTTGCCGGAAGCGGTTCGAGGCTACTGTCTGCTTTGCGGTTATATTGCATAAATACAAGGTTCCAGATTTCAATTACCTGCGGGTGATCGTGGTTGACTAGATCACGACCGGAGATTTTTGCACGTTCTTCAGCAGGACGGAGGTCGATATGAATTTCGGAACAGGGTCCGCAAGGTCCTGTATCACCCATTTCCCAGAAGTTATCGTGTTTGTTGCCATTGATGATATGATCTTTCGGTAGGAATTGCTCCCAGTAAGAAGCGGCTTCGTCGTCACGGCTCAGTCCTTCTTCGGGGCTTCCTTCAAATACAGTGGCATAGAGATGTTCCGGATTCAGTTTCAGTACTTCTACCAGGTATTCCCATGCCCAGTTGATTGCTTCTTTTTTGAAGTAATCACCGAAGGACCAGTTGCCGAGCATTTCAAACATGGTGTGGTGGTACGTATCGTGTCCGACTTCTTCCAGGTCATTGTGCTTTCCGCTTACGCGCAGACATTTCTGAGAGTCCGCGACTCTTTGGTATTTCGCCGGGTGGTTACCCAAAATAATATCTTTAAACTGGTTCATACCCGCGTTGGTAAACATCAGGGTAGGGTCGTCTTTTATCACCATGGGAGCCGACGGAACGATGTGGTGTCCTTTCGACTCAAAGAAATTCTTGAATGAATCTCTGATTTCTTTTGCAGTCAACATATCTTCTATATATCTATCGTTGAGGTTAATATTCTCAAAAAACTGTGCAAAGATAGCTTGTTTTTATTACTTTTGCCGTATTAACAAGCGAAATATTTCCAAAAAGATGCGCAAAGTATACTATATCTATAATCCACAGACCCAGACTTATGACCGAATTTATCCTACTGTACGGCAGCGTGCGCTCAGTATCCTGCGCAGACTCTTTTACGGTATGGGGCTGGGAGCAGGCTGTTTCATCGTGTTGCTCTTTATCTTCGGTTCACCGTCAGAAAAGGAATTGCGAATAGAAAACAGTCGTTTACAGGCGCAATATAATGTACTTTCCCGCCGTTTGGATGACGCCATGGGGGTACTTCAGGATATTCAGCAGCGTGATGATAACTTGTACCGCGTGATTTTGCAAGCTGACCCGGTTTCTCCGGCTATTCGTCAGGCAGGATACGGAGGTACGAACCGTTATGAAGAACTTATGGACTTGGCCAATGCCAAGCTTGTCGTAAATACCACTCAAAAGTTGGATGTATTGTCCAAACGACTGTATATTCAATCCAAATCTTTTGATGATGTGGTGGATATGTGCAAGAACCATGACGAGATGTTGAAATGTATTCCGGCCATTCAGCCTATTTCCAATAAAGACCTTCGTCAGACCGCTTCCGGTTACGGAACGCGTATCGATCCGATTTATGGAACGACGAAGTTTCATTCCGGTATGGACTTTTCGGCTCATCCGGGGACAGATGTATATGCTACCGGAGATGGAACTGTCGTGAAAGTGGGATGGGAAACCGGATACGGTAATACGATTGAGATAGATCATGGCTTTGGATATATGACGCGCTATGCTCACTTGCAAGGTTTCAATACGAAAGTGGGTAAGAGGGTTGTACGTGGTGAAGTTATCGGAAAGGTGGGGAGTACGGGAAAGAGTACCGGACCGCATCTTCATTATGAAGTGCACGTGAAAGGTCAGGTGGTGAATCCTGTAAACTACTATTTCATGGATCTGAGTGCAGAAGATTATGAGAAGATGATACAGTTAGCTGCCAACCATGGTAAGGTGTTCGATTAAATTTTAAAGAAACAAAAGAATGCTATGCTCAATACGGATAAGGAATTAAAGCTGTATTATTCAATAGGTGAAGTGGCCGATATGTTTGGTGTCAATCAGTCTTTGCTCCGTTTCTGGGAAAAGGAGTTTCCACAGATCTCTCCCAAAACAACGGGAAGAGGGATACGCCAGTATCGCAAAGAAGATGTGGAGACGATCGGACTAATTTATCATTTGGTTAAGGAAAAAGGAATGACCCTTCCGGGTGCCAGACAGCGGTTGAAAGATAATAAAGAAGCTACTGTCCGCAATTATGAGATTGTGAACAGACTCAAAGCGATAAAGGATGAGTTGCTGGCAATCAAACGGGAACTCGACGGGCGGGAGTAAATTTTCTCGCCCCTACTTGCAAACATTTTAATTCGATGACTATTCTTCTACGCGGTTTACCTGCTTGATATTCTGAATCTTCTTCAGGTTGTTACAGATTGTCTTTACGTCTTCCACATCATGTACCCACAATTGTATCTTTCCTTCGAAGATGCCATCGTTGGTTTCGATTGTCAATTTGCGGATGTTGACATTCAGTTGTCGGGAGATAACTTGGGTTACTTCATTTAAAAGCCCCATACTGTCTATTCCTTTTATATATATATAGACGAGGAAGGAGAGTTCTTTGTGGGTATCCCATTCGGTAGCCAGAATACGGTTACCGTAACTGCTTTTCAGCTTGGCTGCAACCGGACATTGGCGTTTGTGGATAATAATCCGGTCGTTCTCATCGACATATCCCAAAACATCATCACCCGGAATGGGATGACAACATTCTGCCATGATATACTTCTTTTGAAGGCTTTCTTCCGTCAGTTTGAGTATTTGTTTCGGGTTAATTTTTTCTTTCTCTTGAGGTTGCTCTTTTTCTTCCGGCTTTTCTTTATTGGTATTGCCGAAAGAGAAAGTGAGGTATTTCTTCCAGTTGCTGGTTTGTTTTTCTTTCAGTTCGTTCTTGTCCACTTCTCCCAAAATGATAACCTTGCTGCCGATAGCTGCCAGCAGTTCCTCTTCGTTTTTGGCATTATGCAATTTACGCAATTTTTCAATCACGGAATCTTCCGGACGGATTTCCTCTTTTTTGAGAAATTCGCTAAGGATTTCTTCACCAAGCTTTTGGTTTACTTTGCGTTCTTTGCGCAGAATAGCGGCTATTTTGGCACGGGCACGGGCGGTTGTTGCAAACACCTCCCATTGCGGTTGTACACGTTGCGATTTAGATGTCAGAATCTCCACCTGGTCGCCACTTTGTAACTTGTGACTTAGTGGTACGAGTTTATGATTGACTTTGGCGCCGATACAATGGCTGCCGATATCAGTGTGCAGTGAGAAAGCAAAGTCCAGTGCTGTTGAATTTTGCGGCATTGTCTTTAACTCCCCTTTCGGTGTAAACACAAATATTTCGGAAGCAAAGAGGTTCAGTTTTATTGTATCCAGAAAGTCGATAGCGTCCGGTTGCGGATCATCCAGTATTTCCTTGATCGTTTTCAGCCATTTCTCTAATTCGCCTTCGTCCTCACTGCCGCCTCCCTCTTTATATTTCCAGTGAGCTGCGAAGCCTTGTTCGGCAACGTCGTTCATTCGTTCGCTGCGAATCTGAACTTCAATCCATTGCCCGTTGTTCCCCATCAGGGTAACGTGCAACGCCTGATAACCATTTGCCTTCGGATGACTTACCCAGTCACGGAGGCGGTCAGGATGAGGCTTGTATATTTTGGAGATAGAGACGTAGATATCGAAACAGTCGTTGAGTTCCTCCTCTATGTTGCGAGGCTCAAAAATAATACGGACGGCCAGTAAGTCGTAGATTTCTTCGAAAGGAACGTGCTTGGTCTGCATCTTGTTCCAGATTGAGTAGATTGATTTTACGCGGGCGAGAATCCGGTATTTCAATCCCATTTTATCGAGTTGTGTACGGATAGGAGCTGTGAAATCGTTGAATACCTTGTCGCGTTCGGCTGCTGTCGCATTCAACTTTTCTTCTATCTCGGCATATTCTTCGGGATGTTCGTATTTGAAACTTAGATTTTCGAGTTCGGTCTTTATTTTATAAAGCCCCAGACGGTTGGCAAGGGGAGCGTAGATATAAAGAGTTTCGCCGGCTATCTTGTATTGCTTGTTAGGCAACATGGAACCAAGGGTACGCATATTGTGCAGGCGGTCGGCTATTTTGATAAGGATCACCCGGATATCGTTCGACATGGTAAGCAGTAACTTTTTGAAATTCTCTGCTTGTGCCGAGGCACGGTCACCAAAGATACCTCCGGATATTTTAGTAAGTCCATCTACAATTTGGGCAATCTTTGGACCAAAGATGTTTTCGATATCTTCTACCGTATAATCGGTGTCTTCCACTACATCATGCAGTAACGCTGCACAAATAGAAGTCGATCCGAGACCGATTTCGTTGCATACGATACTCGCCACAGCAATCGGGTGCATAATATATGGTTCGCCCGAACGGCGTTTGATTCCTTTGTGCGCCTGATTGGCAAAGTTGAAAGCCTTCGTAATGATTTCAACACGTTTGCGATGTTTTGTAGCGAGATAATCATTCAGCAGTTCGTGGAACGCCTGATTGATCATCTCTTCATCAGCTATTTCTTTGGGGGTCAGATTATCCATAATTGTTATCCTTTCACTTGCTTACTTTTGCAAAAATAAGCAAATTTCCGAACGGTGCAAGCGGGATACCGTTTATTTGTATATTTTCAATCGTTTTCCTGCTGCAATCTTGGTGTTTGACATTCCGTTCCACCGCTGTATATCCTTAACACTGACACCATATTTTCCGGCAATAGTCGACAGAGTGTCTCCACTTTTTATTGTGTAGTAAGACAGTTTTCCTTTTCCAGCAACGGCTGTTGTAGCTTTGCGGGTACTAGGTGTATTCTCTTTTACGGCAACAGTTTTTCGGTTACGGAACAATTCATTCGAGCGATGTGCATAGATTGTATCTTGTTTGTCGATGAAATTGCTGATTGCTTCGATCGGCAACCGCAGGGTATAAGGCTTGCTGTCACCCGGGATAACTTGTTTCTTGTACTGTGGATTCAAACTCTTTATTTGATCCAATGGCACATTACAAAGATCGGCAATCTGTTCGAAATGCAGGTTCTTGTTCACTTGCACAGTGTCTGTGCTTGCCGGAATATTAGTTTCCATTGGACAAATATTGTGGTCGCAGTAATAGGTCATCACATAGTTGGCTGCAATAAAGGCAGGTACATAACCACGTGTTTCTTTGGGTAATAAATTGTAGATTTTCCAGTAATCCGTTTCACCGTTGGCGCGACGGATTGCTTTGTTGATTGTGCCGGGACCACAGTTGTAGGCGGCAATTACAAGGTTCCAGTCGCCGTAAATGGCGTACATCTCTTTCAGATAACGTGCGGCAGCCCATGTTGCTTTGATCGGGTCACGGCGTTCATCTACCAAACTGTTGGACTCCAGACCGTAGATTTTACCTGTGCCGATCATGAATTGCCACAAGCCTGATGCGCCGGCACGTGATACGGCGGAAGGGTTCAAAGCTGATTCAATGATAGGAAGATATTTAAGTTCCAATGGAAGTCCGTATGCATCCAATGCTTCTTCGAAAATCGGCATATAGAAGTTGCAGGCGCTCAGCATAAAGAAACTTGATTACGTAGGCGTCCTGCATACATATCTATGAATTTGCGTACAATGTCGTTGTATGGCATTTCCATAATAGCCGGGATGCGTGAGAGGCGGTCCATGTAAACAGAATCACTGAATAAAGGATTTACTTCAGCCGTGCTGCAATCTTTGCCCAGATCAATGTAATTTTTGGCTTTCCAATCGTTCAGCAAACTGTCGAGCGGATAAGTCATACTCATAGGCAGGTCGATGCTTTCCTTACGTTCTGTACCATTTTCACGAATCACCACATCTACACTTTGGGCTTTTACTTGGGATGTTGCCAATAGTAAAAGAAGAATAATCGAACAATAGTTAACTAATTTCTTCATGCTTCAATAATAAGATCAATCTAAATTGTGTTTTTAAAATCGTAATACACATTGCAAGCCGACCGATTTGCTTTTCAAACTATTTGAACGGAACTGGTTGTTATTGTCGATAACTGCCGGTTCCACTTTCATACTTAGGTCGGGGGTTATATCGAAGTTGGACAACTCGGCATCTACATAAGCGTCAATGATAGAGATGAGGTAAACTCCGATAAATGCAAATATACTAAGGTCCCGGTAACGCCGGAACATATCCTTTCTTCGTTTTAACGTACTTTTTAATTGTTCCTCGTTGTAAGAGGAATTAGGGGGCGAGCAGATCTTCATAACTTTTAGTGTTTGGATTGCTGTCCATAATGTCCAGATAGGCTTGCGAATAGTCTTTATACATCTTGCCATTCCAACTCAAGGCATACGCACAACCGGCAAATCCTCCATATATAATAGGCAGTTTCCAGTATTTGCGGTTGTAAATCTGTCCTCCACCCGGGAATACGACGGCAAGCCAGGTAGCTTTGGTCGGATTAGGTACGAATATCTTTTTATTAATGTCTTGGGATGGAGGCGGAACCGTATCGGCATTCACGACAATAGCTGCCGGCTGTTCTATCTTCTTCAGTTCTTTTTTGTTGGCTGCATCAAGGCTGTCGGCTACTTGTATTTTAGCTGCCGATAAACTGTCAATAGACTGAAGATGCTTAGGTGGTAACATTATGCTGTCTTTTCGCAATGAATCTTGCTCTTGCATAGGGTCACGATGTCTTCGTGCACGGGCTTTTGGCGGTTCTCGGTGCGTAATGGTAGTATCTTTCTGAACTGGAGTTACAGGGGCTTGTGCATACACATCAATCCCTGCCATCTGTAAAAAACAGAGAAGCAGGGTGCTGATTAGTAACTGATATTTCTTGTTTTTTCTTGTCATTTATTTCTTTAGCGTATCGAAGATTTCCATGATACGTTCTAGTTCCTCCTCATTACTGAAAGGAATACTAATTTTCCCTTTCCCCTTTTCGGAGCAAGTGAGTTGTACCTTGGTGCTGAAAAAGCCTGAAAGTTGTTGCTTCAGTAAGTTAAATTCTTCCGGAAGTTTGGCACGTTTCGGAGTTATTTTCCGCGTACCGCTTTTCACAGCTTCACCTTCACTTAATGATTTTACAATCTCTTCGACTTTGCGGACTGAATATCCGTGTTCTTGTATTTCTTCGAATATTTTTACTTGTAGTTTAGGGTCGCCTAATGAAATCAACGCACGGGCATGTCCCATGTCTAACTGCTTGTTTTGTAGCGCCATTTGGATAGGAGCGGGTAGCTTGAGCAGACGCAAGTAATTGGCGATAGTCGTCCGGTTCTTGCCGATACGCTCGCTAAGGCGTTCTTGGGTCAGTTCATATTGGTCTAGCAGATGTTGATAAGCCAATGCGATTTCTACAGCATTCAGGTCTTCACGCTGGATATTCTCGATCAGCGCCATTTCCATCATGTTTTCGTCGTCGGCTGTGCGGATGTAAGCAGGGATTGTTTTTAATCCGGCTCTCTGTGAAGCACGGTAGCGGCGTTCACCTGCGATAATTTGGTATTCATTGTCCGATACCTTACGTAAAGTGATCGGTTGGATGATACCTATTTCCGCTATTGAATCAGCCAGTTCCTGCAAGGCCGTTTCGTCAAACTCACGGCGAGGCTGGTTAGGGTTGACTGAAATCTTAGCTAACTCTATTTCGTTAATGGAAGAAGAACCTTCGGTTTTCACATCATCCATTGAGAGCAAGGCGTCAAGTCCGCGTCCTAATGCATTTCTTCTTTGTGTTGCCATATCTTCTTCGTTACTTATTTATTACGGTTAATAATCTCTTTAGCAAGAGCCAGGTGGTTCTTGGCACCGGTGGAATCCGCATCATAAAGAATAGTCGGGACACCGTAGCTGGGAGCCTCGCTCAGTTTTACATTTCGTTGAATTACGGTGTTGAACACCAGTTCCTGGAAGTGGCGTTTTACTTCATCGTAGATTTGGTTTGCCTGGCGCAGGCGTGAATCGTACATCGTCAGCAGGAAACCTTCGATTTCCAATGCCGGATTCAATTTCGACTTGATAATCTTGATTGTGTTCAGCAGTTTGCTGATCCCTTCGAGAGCAAAATATTCGGCCTGCACGGGGATAATCACAGAATCGGCTGCCGTCAGGGCATTGATTGTAATAAGTCCTAATGAAGGAGAACAGTCTATCAGGATATAGTCATATTCTTTCTTCAAAGGAGTAAGTACTTCTTTCAGTATCTTTTCGCGGTTTGGGAGGTTCAGCATTTCAATCTCTGCTCCTACAAGATTGATGTGCGAAGAGATTACTTTTAAAGAATCAATTTCGGTGTCATGGATAGCGTCCTGTACGTTGGCTCTGTCAATGATACATTCATAGATAGTACATTCCGACTGCTTGATGTCCACTCCCAGACCGGAGGAGGCATTAGCTTGCGGGTCGGCGTCTACTACGAGTACCTTTTTTTCGAGTGTAGCAAGCGAAGCTGCGAGATTGATCGTAGTCGTTGTTTTTCCTACACCACCTTTTTGATTAGCCAAAGCAATAATTTTTCCCATATTCTCTAAATTTATTGGCAGCGAAATAAGTGATAAATCCTTAGAGCGCCTACGAAAAAAGAGAAACTTTACAATTTCTGTTGATAAGTCACCTGTTTTGTTAATAACTGTCGGACGAAACAGATACCAAACTTCGACAGGTTCATCATCTACCTTTCTCTTTATGAGCTTGCAAATATACATATTTATATTGGATATTTATTTCTTTTTTTGCTCGCTTGCAGAAGATTAAGATTTGTAAACGGGTAGAAACAGGGAAGGAAGATACTTTTTCATCTGGAGGAAAGAGGGTTTGGAGGTACGGCTTCTTTTTGTTACTTTTGTGCGAATATTAAAAAGGAAAGGATTGAATATATGGAAAATAAGAAGCCGTTGATACTCGTTTCCAATGACGATGGGGTTATGGCCAAGGGTATTAATGAATTAGTGAGATTTCTTCGTCCTCTTGGGGACATTGTGGTCATGGCTCCTGACTCTCCGCGTTCCGGTAGCGGATGTGCGCTGACGGTGACGCAGCCTGTTCATTATCAACTGGTCAAGAAAGAAGTCGGATTAACAGTCTATAAGTGTACGGGAACGCCTACCGACTGCATCAAGCTGGCGCGCAATACCGTTCTCGACCGAGAACCGGATCTTGTGGTCGGAGGCATTAATCATGGAGATAATTCGGCAACTAATATGCATTATTCCGGTACTATGGGAGTAGTGGTTGAAGGTTGTCTGAATGGTATTCCTTCTATTGGCTTTTCGCTTTGTAACCATGACCATGATGCGGATTTTGAAGCTACGGGACTCTATGTACGCAAGATATCTGCTATGATATTGGAGAAAGGACTTCCTCCTTTAACTTGTTTGAATGTGAACTTCCCGAATACTGCCGATATCAAAGGAATAAGGATTTGTGAACAGGCAAAGGGACGTTGGACCGGGGAATGGACTCCTTGTCCCCGTTTGAATGATACAAATTATTTTTGGTTAACCGGTGAATTTACTGATCATGAACCGGAAAATGAGAAAAACGATCATTGGGCGTTGGTTAACGGCTATGTAGCTATCACCCCGACTACTGTTGACGTGACGGCTTATGGTTTTATGGACGAGCTTAATAAATGGTTCAATTAAGAACCTTCAACTATCATGAAGTATTATCTGATTGTTGGTGAGGCTTCCGGTGACTTGCACGCTTCCCACTTGATGAGTGCCTTGAAAACGGCAGATCCGCAAGCCGATTTTCGCTTTTTCGGGGGCGACCTAATGGCTGCTGTTGGCGGCAAAATGGTGAAGCATTATAAAGAGCTGGCATATATGGGATTTATTCCTGTATTGCTTCATTTGCGTACTATCTTTGCAAATATGAAACGTTGCAAAGAAGACATTGTTGCTTGGAATCCGGATGTCGTAATTTTGGTGGATTATCCGGGGTTCAACCTTGATATTGCCAAATTTGTTCATGCAAAGACGCAAATACCGGTCTACTATTATATATCTCCTAAGATATGGGCATGGAAGGAGTATCGTATCAAGAATATCAAACGTGATGTAGACGAATTGTTCTCTATACTTCCTTTTGAAGTTGAGTTTTTTGAAGGGAAGCATCAGTATCCCATTCACTATGTAGGAAACCCTACCGTGGATGAAGTGGCTGCTTATCAGGCAACGAACCCGAAAGACTTTGCTGCGTTTATTGCAGCAAACCAGTTGGAGAATAAACCGGTTATTGCTTTGCTGGCAGGTAGTCGGAAGCAAGAAATCAAGGATAATTTGCCTGATATGCTGAAAGCTGCTTCTGCTTTCCCGGATTATCAACCGGTATTAGCCGGTGCGCCCGGCATTACCCCGGAATATTATGAAAAGTATGTGGGGCAGGCGAACGTAAAAATTATATTCGGACAGACATACCGCATTTTACAGCATGCAGATGCGGCTTTGGTGACATCGGGAACGGCTACTCTCGAAACAGCTTTGTTTCGTGTTCCTCAGGTGGTTTGCTATCATACTCCGATTGGAAAAGTTATTTCGTTCCTACGACGTCACATTCTGACTGTGAAATATATTTCATTGGTTAATCTGATTGCCGACTGTGAGGTTGTTAAAGAGTTGGTTGCTGATACCATGACGGTAAAGAATATGCAGTGTGAACTGGCTAATCTTCTTGAAAATGAAGTGTATAAGAAGGAAATGCTTACTGGATATGATTATGTGGCGGAACGGTTGGGACCTGCCGGTGCTCCCTGTCATGCAGCTCATGGAATAGTGAAGCTGTTGAAAAAATAACTTTCTTTTTCTGAATAAACGTAAAGCCGATGCAGTAATTGCACGGCTTTTTTATTTATTAAGCAGAAGATTAAAAAAGAAAGGAACAGATATGAAAAAATTTAAGTGGCTTTTAGGTATGTTAGTACTGGCACTAATGCCAATGTTGCAATCATGTGATGATGATGATGGATATTCTATCGGAGATTTCAGTTGGGACTGGGCTACGGTCCGGACTACCGGTGGAGGAGGTTATTATTTGGTAGGTGACCGTTGGGGAATCATCGATCCGGTTGCTACTTCTATACCTTGGTTCAAACCTGTGGATGGTGAACGTGTGGTATCCTTTTTCAATCCTTTGGCTGACATGAGTGATGAAAAAGGTGTTCAGGTGAAAATGGAAGGTATTCAGGAAGTGTTGACTAAGGAAGTTGAGGAAATGACTGCTGAAAATGAAGAAGAATTTGGAAATGATCCTATTTTGATTTATCAGGGTGATATGTGGCTGGGAGGAAAGTTTCTGAACATTATCTTCCGCCAGAATTTGCCTCGCAGTGAAAAACTATCGCATCAGTCTCGTGGAGAATAAGATAGCAACTGAGCCGGGTGAACCCGAAACTCCGGAAACTTTAAGCATCGGTGAAGACGGCTATGTTCATTTGGAGTTACGTTATTAATAACGTATGATGATGTAACAGACTATTGGGGGTGGGGACGAGTTTCCTATAATTTGGAAAAGTTCTACCCGACACCCAAAGAAGGTGAAACTACGATGAAAGGTTTTAAGGTAACGATTAACTCTGAAGAAAATGGAGAAGGAGTAGTGGTAGTACTTGACTTGGAACATCCGGTCGGTGTGCCGGAGAAAGCTAAAGATGTACATGCTACATCTGTAATCAGATAAATAACCTAACCTATGTAACTGTGTAGTAAAAAGGTCGGGATAATTTTCGCAAAGAAAGTTTCCCGACTTTTATTTTTTATCTCTATTCTGAATATACAGATTTAAAACCAAGTGAGAGCATAAAGATAGACTACTGCTGCCGGTATAGCCATTAATGAACTGTCGAACCGATCAAGCATGCCTCCGTGTCCCGGAAGAATTGTCCCGGAATCTTTTACGTGAAGTTGGCGTTTTAGCAATGATTCTGTCAAGTCACCCCAAGTTCCGAACACTACAACTACCAGCGCCAATCCTGCCCATTGCCACATCGACATGAACGGAAAATAATGTGCCAGTATAAAGGAAGAACCAATAGCAACGATACCTCCGCCGATAGAGCCTTCCCACGATTTCTTAGGAGAAATACGTTCGAACAAACGATGCTTTCCGATCAGCGAACCGATGCAATATGCACCTGTGTCACTCAACCAAAGGAAGATGAAGATAGATAACGGCAAAATCGGGTTGTAGCTAACACTGCTGTATTCCGAAACTGGGATCATTGTGGAAAGCAAGTACGTTCAGTAGTGCGAATGGCAGACCGATGTATAGCTGGCTAAGCATAGAATATGCCCAGTTCAGCACCGGATTTCCTTTTTCAGGTATAACTCGCTAATCATTAAGTAGAGCAGTAGCAGTACGTAAGGAATAAAGATCTTGGAATCAGCTGCATCAATACAGAAGCCCATTACTGCAAGGAAGAGATAAGCTCCTCCCAGCATGATAATCGTTTTATTTACGTTTACTCCGTCAGCACGCATATTTACTAGTTGTCCAAACTCATAAATAGTCAAGGCGCTAATGATTATGAACAGTATACCGAAACTGAATGATGTGTAAAGGATGCATCCCACCAGAATGGCGACGAAAAGCACACCTGTAATAGCCCGTTTGATAAAATTGCTAGCCAAAATATTTGCGTTTTAAGTTGTTTTCTTTCCACCTTCCGCCGAGATCACCTTTTTTTCTATGGAAACTTTACCTTCCACGGTAATCTTAGCTTCGGTTGCCTCTTTCTCCTCTGTAGAGTTTTCAGCTTCTTCTTCCTTGATTTCTTTCTCCTTCTCTTTCACCTCTTCGGCCAGTCTCTTTTCCGCTTCGGCAGCTTCCTGACTTTCTTTGGCAGCCATGATTTCTTCTGAGCGGGAAGCCCAAGGGCGTTTTCCAAAGATACGTTCAACATCTTCGGCAAAGATTACTTCCTTATCAATTAGTAATTGAGCGAGTTGGTTGTGTCCTTCCCGATGTTCGGACAGAATTTTTTTTGCACGTTCATATTGCTCATTCACCATATTCTTGACTTCCGTATCAATCAGTTCGGCTGTCTTTTCACTATATGGACGATTGAAAGAATATTCTTCATTGTTATAATAGCATAAGTTAGGCAGTTTGTCGCTCATACCTAAATAAGCTATCATTCCGTATGCTTGTTTGGTGACTCTTTCCAAGTCGTTCATAGCACCTGTGGAGATACGATTGAGAAATAAATCTTCGGCAGCGCGTCCTCCTAGAGTGGCACACATTTCATCGAGCATTTGCTCTTTAGTTGTGATCTGGCGTTCCTCCGGCAAATACCAGGCAGCACCCAATGCACGTCCGCGAGGAACAATTGTCACTTTAATCAACGGGTTTGCATATTCCAGCAGCCAGGAGATCGAAGCGTGTCCCGCTTCATGCAGAGCGATAGAACGTCTTTCTGCTTCTGTTGTAATCTTTGTCTTCTTTTCCAAACCGCCGATGATGCGGTCTACGGCGTCAAGGAAGTCTTGTTTTCCAACGAACTTCTTGCCGTGACGGGCTGCAATCAGGGCCGCTTCATTACAAACATTGGCAATGTCCGCACCGGAGAACCCCGGAGTTTGGCGGGCAAGAAGGTCCACATCTACAGTATCATCTATCTTGATCGGGCGCAAATGCACACCGAATACTTCTTTACGTTCATTCAGGTCGGGCAAGTCTACATGTATCTGACGGTCAAAACGTCCGGCACGGAGTAAAGCCTTGTCGAGTACATCTACACGGTTGGTCGCGGCCAGGATGATTACACCACTATTGGAACCGAAACCGTCCATTTCAGTCAATAACTGGTTCAATGTATTCTCGCGTTCGTCATTTCCTCCCATTGCAGGATTCTTGCCACGGGCACGTCCAACGGCGTCAATCTCGTCAATAAATACGATACAAGGAGCTTTCTCTTTGGCTTGCTTAAACAAGTCGCGGACACGGGAAGCACCTACGCCGACAAACATTTCCACAAAGTCAGAACCTGCCAGCGAGAAGAAAGGTACATTAGCTTCACCGGCCACAGCTTTGGCGAGTAATGTTTTACCGGTCCCCGGAGGGCCTACCAGTAATGCTCCCTTAGGAATTTTACCTCCCAAGTCTGTATATTTTGAGGTTCTTTCAAAAACTCCACAATTTCTTCTACTTCCTGTTTGGCTTCCGCCAGGCCGGCTACATCTTTGAATGTAATCTTGATCGCCCCTCCTTTTTCGAAAAGCTGGGCTTTTGATTTACCTACATTAAACACACCGCCAGGACCTCCACTACCACCGCCACTCATACGGCGCATGAAGAATATCCATAAAGCAATCAGCAGCACAAGCGGCAGGACCTGAATCAGGATAGCAGGGAATATATCTGATTTAGGCGGATAATCCGAGGTCCCGTCAAAATGACCGGCTTCTTTTTCTGCCTGCAAAAATTCTTCCAGTTTGTCAGTAGACGGCGCCCTACTTGTGATGATCGGGTTGCGCCCTACTTTGGTAGAGTCCGCTCCGAATACGGCACCTACGGAATTAGGTTTGAGATAAGCCTCAATCGACTTGTCCTCATACCCCAGCACTTTGCTGACATAACCGTTTTTAACGTAATCCTGAAATTCGCTGTATGTGACAGCTTTGTTTCCGGCTCCCCTTGAATCACTGCCCCACCAGAGGCCGAGAAGCATAAGGGCAATAATCATATACATCCAGTTCAAGTTGAACTTGGGCATATTAACCTTGTTGTTAGGTTTATTGCTATTGTTTTTGTTGCTACTATTATTGTCCATAATCGTTGATTAGTCTAAATCGGGGATTTGAATAAGTTTGGCATCTGCCCAAAGGTGTTCCAGATTATAAAAGGCTCTTGTTTCCGGTAGAAAAACATGTACCAGTACGTCCGCATAGTCCATAGCTACCCATTCTGCATTTCGAAGTCCGTCAACGGCAAAAGGTTTGCTGTCCGCACCTTTACGGGTAAATTCTTTGATAGAATCTACGATAGCACCAACCTGACTGGGAGAATTTCCCTGACAAATAACGAAGTATTTACAGATAGTATCTTCTATATTGGTTAAATCGGCAATAATGATGTTTTTACCTTTTTTCTCTTGAATTCCCTCTTTTATTTTTTCAATTAATACTTTAGTATCGTTCATTCTTTTAATTGAGATTAATAATTCATGTTCTCTTTTGGTTTATAACAAAAAAAGGCTTCCCCTTTGTTTCTGATTATAAACGTGATATTTTTGACAAATATAC
>ENA-OQJF01000178-OQJF01000178.1-human-gut-metagenome-genome-assembly--contig:-NODE-178-length-17132-cov-2.179006_pt1 | contig 17132 bp, 21 predicted proteins | sample MGYA00242595_ERZ504761 | MGnify/ENA primary metagenome ERZ504761 (study PRJEB26092, sample SAMD00036367) | human gut metagenome | host: Homo sapiens | study: EMG produced TPA metagenomics assembly of...
GTGTCTGTTTGTATACACTTATTGTCCGGTATATCCAAATCGAGAGAGTGGACAGAAACTCCTTGTATTCCTTGCACCCTTCTTCCGTAAACTTAGATTTTTACAGCTTCGGATTCAAAGTCTATTATTTCTTGCGGTGAAGCACCAAATATCGTATCATCGCCACTCTCCTCGTTTATCTCACCTGTCAATACAACTTTGGGCAAGAAGAAGACAACGTCTTTTGCTGCCTTACTATAGCAATACCCGACATACTCAAAGGAATATTTGTCCTCCTTTACAGGAACTGACACAACATCCTTGAGTAGATCTCTGACAGTCAAGCCATCCTTGACAATCTCGTCCAAATTATATGGGTATCCTTCAATAAACAGCAGCATAACATTTATTCAGATTAGAGTTCTGTATTCTCTTCGTTATTTTCAGTAGTAACCTTATTGCCATCAGGGTCAGTGACTCCGAGATAAGACATCATTTTCTTTAGCATTTTAGTCCCATTTTCTCCATACAATTCAGAGAATGAAATATCTTCAGCTTCACCGACTTTGAATATGTCCCCTTCACCATCTTTGCAGACATCGTTCCATAGATAGAACAATATTTTATTCAACAAAACTTTATCGGTAATTACTCCATCTGATGGATTTACGAAATAATCACCTAACATCTTATCTTCGGAGCTGTTTGCCCTCAAAATTTTTTCGTTGACTATTCTTTGAAATGATACCCAAGAATAGTCAGTTCCGTCAATGACAATCTTCCAGCCTATATTCTTATATTTAATCGGCTCATACTCCCAATCCCAACGCCTCTTGAATGCACTATCAATCGGAAACAACGATTGGTCTGAAGTATTCATAGTTGCATAGATATACAGATTTGATGGCAGACAAAGCTCCCCATCTTTTATGCCCGGATTGTCTTCGCCAAGCTCCTCTTCTAAGAAAGATTTCAAATCTGCATCAGCCTTGATAGTATATTCTGATATGCCATTTTCATCCCTATCAAGCAACTGGAATAAATCTCCGAATATTTGGGCGCAATTACCTCGATTGATTTCCTCAATAATAAGATATACTTTTTCTTCCGGTTTTCTATATGCCTGTATATAAGCATTAAGAAATGCCTGAGGAACGAAAGAATAAATTATACGAGATTCTTTTGAACAGGCAAGATATTCTTCTCCAACGGCCACTCCTTTGTCAAATTCAACAGTGTAATTATCAGACATACCGCAAGCTTGGAGTATGTCTTTCTTATCAGAAAGATTCAACAGCTTTAACGAGCGCCAATATTTTGCTCCAAATTTTTGGGGAGAATATGTGACTCCACCCTCTTTCATTTCGGTTAATTTGCTAATGAGCTCTCCCTTAGCATATACTTTATCCATTGGTTTTTCCATTGTCGGCTTGTATGCTCCAACAAAGGTTGAATAATCACTGTCCGGGTGGAATGTGGTTCTGAATATATTTTCTTTAAAAACACCTTCAAGTTGTGCCTTTATTTTATGGGATTTACCTGTACCTGGTGCACCGTAGAAGATTATCTGACGGCAAGTATCATCACACGTATTATTTGGTATCATTGTAGACGGCTTAAAGCTATCAGCTACGACCTCTAGTTTCGCTATAGTTGTCTCCAAAGCATCTTTATCAAGACAAATCTTAGCATCAGAATCAATGGAATCCAGCCTTGGTTGATTTGCCCAATTTATCACTTTGCTTAATGTTGAGAACAAGGGTTTAGTCTGAACTGTAGAATTTGCATTTGCAACTGAATCCGAGAAATATTCAGACCCATTGTTTCTCCAAGATGTTTCATCATATTCAGTCAGGTTCTTAAAGGTTTCTATATTAATCAATATATCTTTCAAAGTTTGAAGAATATTATCTAATCCGATCTGAAAGAACTTGGAGCCACCACGTCTGCCAGAGTTGCTGAACGTAATAAAACCACCTCTTTCACTCAAAGTAGCCTTAAAATCACTATTGCCGGATACTTCATTTAAAAATGAGAATAAATCTTTCATAATCCTATTACATCAATTGTTTAACTATTTCTTCAGCCAACCTTTTAATAACCGGAATAGCGACGCTATTTCCAAATTGACGGTAAGCCTCTTTGCGTGATACCACTATTTTAAATTCTATATTAGAATCATTATAATTGAGATTGTTCGCGCATTCCGGCTTTTCCCATCCCTCACCAATAATACGATACCCTTGTAATCTTCCGGCTTCCACCGGAGTCAGAACACGTGGGTTAAGTCCTTTTTCTGATTGATCAATAAGTATTTCGCTTCCATCTTTCCAATATCTAGCAGAAATAGTGCTCGTATATGTACTATCAGCATTGAATAGTGAATACCCGAATCCTTTCCCGTTTTTCCGGTTTCGTTCTTTGCGTTTTTGATGTCCTTCCCACATTTTATCACTAATGGTATATTGAGAATCCATAGTTTTTTCTGGCTCAAATATATCTGATACTCTGGTTAAAAGAGTTCCTTCTTTCAACTTCTTCTTATCGTATATAGTAGAGCCATCTTCTGCTATTCCATATGGGAATCTAAATTCATCAACATCTACCAGCTTCTTATACCATGCTATAATGAATAAACGTTCTCTGTTTTGAGGTACTCCAAAATACTTTGCATTAAGAACATCAAAAGAATAAGCATATCCCAATTCTTCAAGTGTAGCTAATATTACTTTGAGAGTATTCCCTTTATCATGTGTCTTTAAGCCACGAACATTCTCCAAAAACAAAACTCTAGGAGGATTGCCTGCATTAATTTTCTCTCTAATAATATTGGCTATACTAAAAAACAAAGTCCCTCTTGTATCCTCAAACCCTCTTTTAAGTCCTGCAACAGAAAAAGGCTGGCAAGGAAATCCGCCACAACAAACATCAAAATCCGGAATATGACTTGGAACGGCATCATTTATATCTTCATTAAAATAAAGATATCTTCCATCCTTGTCTTTTTTGAAAGCTTAGGCTCAATCTTTTTATAGTTTGCTTCATATGACAACGAGCATTTTTTATCCCATTCACTGGCAAAAACGCATTTCCCACCAACATAATGCATTGCTGTATGAAACCCCCCATACCTGCAAACAAGTCTATGAATGTATATGTTTTCTTCATACATTTCCTTTCTCGGATTACTTTACTGTTTCATATAAATCCTTCAAATCACACTGTAATATCTGCGAAATCTCAATTAATTGCGGTGCACTTGGCTGTGTAGTATTGGTACACCAGCGACTTATTGTCATTTTCGACACGCCAAGTTGTTCTGCCAAATAGGTATTTGTAATCATCTTCTCGGCTAAAATGACCCGAATACGATTTCTATACTCTTTCTTTTCCATTGAATTTATATCTACATTTATGTGCAAAAATAAACAAATTTGTGAGCATTACCAAGCAGACAGACTATAATATTTGATTTGAAAAGAATCAGCACGTTTTGAATGACATCAGCAATGCCAATTATTTGTCCGTTGTCGTTTAGGGCGAAGAGGTATTTAATTTTTGCCATTTCAATATCCTACTTTAACATTATGACAGACTATACAACATATTTCAAGTATAAAATAATATTGCATTATGGTTATTCCTCATCTTCATCGAGATAAGCCCAGTCTTTAACAGCATACTCCCTTTCAAACTCCGCCAAATCTTCTTTAATTCGTTCACGGAAACTCTCTTCGCTGTCATCGCCACTCATCATCCGATCTACGCAAGTTGCATATATTTCTGCTATACGCATTTGCCGATAAGCCTCTTTCATAGCATTTATTGTCTCATCGGACAGTTCCAACACATCCGCATCATCGGGATAGCGGTTATAATAACAATGATGGATTGAGTATAACACCGGAATCTGTTCGCCGTCAGAAGTGTCAGACATATATCGCGTTGTTGATTGGAATATCACCCCATCACCAAAGAATTGTCGGTCTACATATTTTTGTTCTGCCTTAACGATAGTTGTATCTCTTAGAAGAAAAGATTCCGCATCTTCATAACTGGCAAAACTCATGTAGTCCTTATAGCTATGGTATGAGCCAAAGCTATCTTTCTCGTAAATAGTCCAATAGTTTTCATAAACCTTTTCCGGTTTTGGCCGTAAGGCTCTTGCAATATCACGCTCAATAGTATCCGCTATCTCGCGCATTGCATATGTGCTCCTATCAAAATATCCGCCACTCATAGTTCTTTAATTTAATCAATTCATTTTATCAACTCAACAATATCTTCCGGCAACATCGCATTCCCAGCATCATCTTTCGGAGCATTCTTAAGGAGCAACATCGGAACGATGGTGTAGTTTTTAGTCAAACGGTAATAAATTAGCCTTGCGAAGAAGCTCAGCTGTCAGCTGTTTACCATTCTCCCCTATTGTCCATTTACATTCACCAACCAGCAGATACTTTTTATCAAGCGATTCGGCCATTACGTCAAATTCCACTTGTTCAGGCTTCTTATCCTCATTGAGAACAGAACCCCACCAACGTTTTGCCTTACCATAAACAATTCCATTGACCATATTTCCCGTTACAGCATCCCTGCATAGTTTTTCCCAATGTATACTCACATACTCCGAGAAATGGGCTGCCAATGCCTGTTCTAATGGCAAACGACGGCCAAGCTCGATGAACGAACGGTTAGGCACGACAAACTGATAGTAGAATGCCATAAAAGGGTCTGCGATCTTATATAGGCTCTTTTTTGCATTCTTTTCGTCAATTCCGAACGGTACATCTTTCTCTAAAAATCCGAGGTCTATAAGTTTCTTCAATGGACGTGACAGATTAGTTGCAGGCTCATTACATCTGGCAGCAATCTCAGAAAGACGATTTGCACCGGAGCCGATATAGGACATGATTGTAGAAGTCTTGACAATATCCTTCACATCATCTTGAAACAGTTTTATCGGCTCCTCGTAAAGAGTGCCATTTACAGAAAGGATATTGTGCCACAACGCATCGGAAAGTGAGCTTCTATTTTCTCGCAGTTCCCAGTAACGAGGCACACCGCCCCATACAGCATACTCTTCAACAGCCCCCACAGCGTCAAGGTTCAAAGCCTCCTGAATATACGGCAAGCGTATCGGCATAAGTTTCATAATCTCATCAGCACGGCCATAGAGAGGTGCCGTAGAATCAAGAAACAGTCCATACATCATATTTTGCGATGAACCACAAAGTACAAGATTATACTTAAACTGCTTTTCATCAACAAATTTCTGCAACACTGACGGCAGTTCCGGGGATTGTTCCACCAGATACGGAAATTCATCCAGGCATAGCGTGAAACGCTTGTCTGTGCGATAATTGACCGCACGAAACAGAGACTCCCAATCCGGATAAGTCAACTTGTCAAAATCAGGAAATACTTGTGCTACTACCTTTGCAAGTAAAGTCCTTTGGTGCTGTCCTTCCGAACGGTCGGCAAGGAAATATACATCCCTGTCCGACAACACCCTTTTGATAAGTGTTGACTTACCCAATCGCCTGCGACCGTACACTACGACCAACGAGGACTTCTCTCTTGAAAGAGCATCCCTCAGTCGTGCTGTTTCTTCTATTCTATCAACGAAGTTCATATTCAACATTAATTATGTATTGCAAACATAATGATTTTGCAGCATAATACAAAATTTCAAGCCAAGTGTTTTTCTATATGGCAAAAGAATTTAATGTAAGGTGATGTGAGGCATGAACTCGTCAGCAATACGCTAAAGCCTCAATATATCATATAGTAACTAAAAACGTTCCTGTTTGCATATTATATGATATGTTGGGGCTTTAAAAATTCAGTTATTCGAAAATTTCCAATAACTGAATTTTTGCTTGCCAAAAGAAAAAAAGCACCTCCACTCTCAACTTGACTTTAATGACCGTTATTATATACACAGGCAATAAAGTTAAGTCAAATAGAGGGAGAGAAGAAAATTAGCCTACTGGGTATTTTTTTCTTTTCGCCAGCAATGAAATTCCATGCAAAATCTTCCGAAAACCTCATAGCATGGCTAGCAAATTTGCACCAAAAACCACCTTTTTTATCAAAGTCTTTTCATTTGTTTTCCTTGTACCGGAAAAACGCATTATCTTTGCAAAAGTTCAGCGAAGAATAAAGAGCAAAATCAGACTTTCCTACCGTTTAAGTTTCAAATTATTGGTAGTCAATCAGTCTAATATGCTTGCATCGGCAAGTAAACAACCTAAGGATCATTGCCTTATACCCAATTTGAATACTTAAATATTATGGCAGACAATTATATCGAAAGACAATACGAACAATATGAAGCCAGAAAAGCGGCTTGGGAAAAAGCACGCAAATATGGCAAAAAGAAAACGGGGATCACTCACCCTGCTAGAACTGAACAACCGGGCCAAACGACAACAGAGCCCCATCATTATAAAAGAGTATTTGTTACGGGAGGAGCCAATGGAATTGGTAAAGCCATTGTAGAAATATTCTGTAAAAGTGGGTATCGGGTGGCATTTTGCGACAAAGACGAAATAGCAGGAAAACGTACTGCAGAAGAAACAGGAGCCATTTTTCATCAAGTTGACATAAGCGACAAGGATATGCTTGAACACTGCATGCAATCCATCATTGAGGAATGGGATGACATTGATATTTTAATCAATAACGCAGGTATCAGTGACTTCTCTCCTATCACTGAAACAAGCATAGAAGATTTCGACAGGATTCTATCCATTAATCTACGCCCGGTATTTATTACTTCACGCTTCATGGCTATCCACCGTCAATCGCAAACAACATCCAATCCGTACGGAAGAATCATCAATATCTGCTCTACCAGGTATTTAATGAGTGAATCCGGCAGCGAGGGATATGCAGCTTCTAAAGGGGGAATCTATTCACTGACACACGCGTTAGCCTTGTCACTTGCCCAATTCCATATCACAGTCAATTCTATTGCGCCGGGCTGGATACAAACCCATGACTACGATCGTCTCCGTCCGGAGGACCATGCGCAACACCCTTCAAGAAGAGTCGGTAAACCGGAAGATATAGCCCGCATGTGTAGATTCCTTTGTGAAGAAGGAAATGACTTTATCAACGGTGAAAACATCACGATTGACGGAGGGATGACTAAAAAGATGATTTACACGGAATAATATAGTTCCGAACCAAACATACAGAAGTAAATGGAATATGGTATTATAACGTACTAAAACCATCTCCACTTTTCCACTCCATGATACATTTTACTTTAAAGTCCTTGTTTCTATTTAAATGATACTACCAAATAAAAAGCTCGACCCGGTAAATTTCCGGGCAGCTTTTTATTTACCTCCGTTCAAACAACGGAGTATTCTTTTACAGAAGTTTAAAACTTACGTGTGTTCAGGTTCTTGTCGACCAAAACGCCATCAATAGCTTTCAGATCAAACTTCACAGCGCGTTTCGCTTTCAGCTTCAGAATAAACAGATCGTTTGTTCCTTCGAGGGCTTCTTTAGCTCCGAGGTTAACAAATGTAGGATAGAGTGCTTTTGTACCATTGGTATGGAGTCTGTCATAAGTCAGATTTTCCATAGCTTTGAGGTTCAGAGGTTCTACACCCACGAATTCATAATCCTGCTGATTGTATGGCAACGCAAAACTCAACGCATTTACAGAGCGGAGGTTGACACCTTTTACAAGCACTTCAACAACATCACCCTTACTGTAATTCCGTTTAGCAGTACTGATTTCAATGGTACCATCCAGTTTCTCAATCGGCTCTTCACTTACACCATCTTCCAATTGTGTTGCCACTACAGAAATATCATAAGCGTCAATCAAACCATTCTGATCAATGTCGCCTACACTGATATAGCCTTCATAGTCGGAATCACCTTTTCTCAGACCGGTATAGTTGGTATACGAGGTTAAATCGTTATTGTCGATCTTACCATCGTTATTGATATCACCCTGCAAACGGCTCTCGGTTCCGGGAACTTTAAATACATACAATTCCCTACCCGAACCATAGTTATTTACACCTTCTGTTACAGCCAGTTTGATATAGCGTGCAGTCGGACGTTCAGTAAATGTAAATACTTTCACATCACCATTACGTTTCCAGTCGATTGCTCCGGCCTCGGTCCTAGTTTTCCTTATCCATACTATAATATACAGTACCTTTCAGGATCGTTCCGTTACCACCATCGGTACGTGGCAGGTATTCGAATTTATCCAGCTGGTTCACTGTTCTCAGATCGATAATCATATCATAAGGCAGTGCTTTTGCTCCATACTTCGTATGCCACATATCACCCAGCTCGGCAAAGTCGAACAAACGATCGATATCAAATCCTTCCTGATTCTTCGCAGTTGTTTCACCCTTGATTCCGTGAAGAGCAAATTCCAGCGGATTAGCTTTTGTCTTAGCACCGAATTCAGCCCAATCCGAATAGCCATCCTTGTTTACGGCACGAATCTTAAATGTATAGTCTGTTTCAGCAGCCAGTCCGTCAAATAGCAACTCAGTATCCTTTATTGTTGTATACAGCATGCCATTGAATTCTATTTCATAAAAATCAGCATTCGGCACTTTGTTCCATGTCGGCTTCAAGGTATAAGCCTCAATATCTTCGGCAGCAATTCGGGCAGCAGGAGCGGTCAACGAACCGGAGGTTACTCTGTAATTATCGGCAGGTGCATATTGGAAGCCTTCGATATCCATTACAACTTGATTTTTAGTAATATCGGTAGCGGCCAGTTTCACAAGAACTTGAGGATTCTTAGTGATAACCTTCTTCTCAAATTCACTGCCCTTTGTAGCAAACTTATTCAAATTAGGAGCAGCGTCATAGAAGTATACGTTTTCACCTTTCCGGAAATCATCCATAGAAGACACTTCGGTCAACTTCACTTTGCCTTTACCTATCTGAGCAGAAACCTTCTTCGGCTTAGCAGTAACATTTACTCTGAATTCTGTGGCTTTCTCTTTTACAAAGCCGTCGAAATCACCCTGTGTAGGACGAATAGAAATCTTCACATTATTCTTTGAATCAACATTCGATTCAATGAAAGTAGTGGTTCCTTTACCCTCTTTATATGCTTCAGATATACCGTCATCGTCATATTCAACGGTCATCATGTGCTTATACGGATAGATTTCGTAGATACGAAGTCCCTTATTAATTTCAGCAACGTTATTATTAGGATTGGTCATCGGGATGATAGCTCCGTCTTTACGAATACCGGAAGCTTCCAGAGAGGAGCGGCAAAATTGTTGAGAACACAGTTACCCTGATATTTCTCTCCGGTAAAATAATCGATCCACTCTCCTTCGGGCAAATAAATGCCATCACGGATATCATTGCCTTCAGCATCTGCTTTGGTAGCTTTGTAAATGGGGGCTACTAAAAAAATCGGTACCATACATAAACTGATACTGCGTAGCTGTTCCCAAGGTGTAAGCATTCGGATATTCCAGGAACATGGCACGGATAAGCGGCATACCGGTTACAGCCTCTTTTGCAAAACTATAAGTGTAAGGCAGTAATTCCGATTTCAGTTTCAGATACCAGCGATTGATAGAAGTGGCAGGTTCGCCCAGAGCGTGAGGATACTTTCATTAGATCCCCATCCGTCCATATTCAACTGCATCGGAGTGAAAGTTTTCCACTGGAAGTCTCTGGTGTTGACAATCATATTCTTGCCGCCAAAGATGCCATCCATATCCGAAGAATATTAGGTTGGCCTGACAGGCCTGAACCGATATAGGTCGGGATATGGAAACGGATGTACTCCCATACACCGCCTGTCTGGTCACCCGACCAGATTCCGGCATATCGTTGCGTACCGGCCCAACCGTCAAGTGAAATAATGAACGGACGTGCATCGTTACCGTAATAAGGCATAATGTGACCCACATCTGCCACTCCATTCAATCCGAACGAATATCCCCAACCGACCCATGCTACGTCTGTTTTCAACACACGCACACCGGCATCTCTAACTTCTTTCACGATATCTCTTTGCAGCAATGCACTGACGCCTTCTTTCGGATGTAAATCCGATTGTGTCCACAATCTAATTTCAACGCCATTCTTACGGGCATAGTTCACCCAGACTTTTCAGATTCTGAATGTTTCCGTCGAGTGTCTCCGTCTGTCCGTATCCGGCACCATATCCATCATTCGGCAGGAGCCAGCCCAACGGCATATCGTGATTCTTGTAACGGTCAATCACTGCACGGGCCGAGAACTGATAATTATTCTTTTCACCGTTCAATGATTCTTTGATTCCGCCATTATCTTTCTGACTTTCTTTATAACGCTTTCCATCTTCGAACAAGATTCCTTTTTCGTCTTCTTTCCAATAGTCGCGATTGTAAGCATTCAAATGTCCCTGATAGAAACCGAACTTGGGCAGCAGTATCGGATTACCGGTCAACTGATAGAAATCATTCAACACGCCCACAGCTCCGTCGCTAACCATATAAAAGAGATCGAGATATGGAGAATCATGTGTAAGTTTCACTTTTCCCTTCTCGTCTGCACCGAAATCATATTTACCCGGTTTGAAGGTATACCACATCATACCATAGCCATTGGTCGACCAATAGAATGGCGCAGGAGAAGCTACTCCACCGTCAGTCCAACTATTCTCGTTTACAATATTAATGGCTTTTCCTTTGTGTGAAAAACGTCCGTTCTGCACACCGCCACCATAAAAATATTCATTGGGATTTTCTTTCAGGGTTACAGTCACTTTTCCCTTATCGAACAGTACGGGTTCTACCTCTTCAAAGGCAACAGTATTCTTTTCCAAGTCAATCACTTTCATCAAAGAAGTATTCTTGTCGATTTCCACTTTGATTTTCCCCGTAGTGATAGAGATGAGATTGCTGCCATCATTCAAGTTGAGTGTAGAAACTGTGTTTCTGGGATTGTTTACCAGAATTTGTGCTTCAGGTTTTGCTTCCGGATCACGGATGATTCCTCCGGCATTGTCCTGAAATACTCTGAAGATGTTTTCCCCGTAGAAATCGAATGTCATTCTCTGATTATTAGAGAATAATACTTCAATCGTTGTCGGATTGATTTTCTTTGCACTAACGATCTTCAAGTTTTGTTGTGTCACTTCTCTAACGATTTCGGACCTGTGCATTGCCTGCGCAGGCGAACCGGAAAACATCAGAGGCAAAGCGAGGGCGAACAGCACTGCTTTTCGCTGCCTACAATTACCAATTGCGTTTTTCATGATTTTTACTATAAAATTTCAACTAAATATTACTCCATTCTGTCAATAGATTGAATACGCAAAAATAGGCAAAAGTATTCATAAAAGACATATTTTATGAAAATAAATACAAGTAAATACGCTTGCTTCCTATAATTCAGGAAGTACTTTCGCACCTTATGCCTCTTTCCTCCTAATCATCAATCTCAAAACATGGGGATGTTCTTATACTAAACATCCCCATGTTTTGATAGTAAACATCCCCATGTTTTCCTATGTGGCATTAGAACATAAGACTATCAGGTCAGCAAGATAAAGCACTTGCCTTGTTACGTAAGCTAACAACCGGTTCGTGATATCGGTAGACTACTTCCTTAAACACACATTATTTATAGAGGAAATTAGCCAATCAGAATGAAAATCTTAACTTTGCAGAACAAAAATGAAATCATATATGGAAAAGCTAAAAATGGAATCTGTGAGCATCGCAGAGGACAGCCTGAATAAAATAGCCGAACTCTTCCCAAACGTAGTCACTGAATCGATGGGTAAGGACGGACAACTACATAAAGCTATCGACTTTGATAAACTGAAATTCCTGCTTACAGCCAACCAAGCAGAAATGGGAGTGGTATATGATGACGACGAACGTTACGAATTAACATGGGTGGGCAAGAAGCAGGCGATAAGAGAGGTGGCGCATCCTATCCGAAAAACATTGCGTCCCTGCCCGGAAGAGAGCAGGAATTGGGAACAGACCCAAAACCTATACATCGAGGGAGACAATCTGGACGCAATGAAACTCCTGAAAAAGAGTTACGCAGGAAAGGTAGACGTTATCTATATCGATCCGCCTTACAACACGGGTAAAGACTTTATCTTCAATGATACATTCGCTCTTTCACAGGAAGAGTCCGACGAGAAACAGGGAAGATATAATGAAGAAGGGCAACGATTGTTTCAGAATACGGAGGCTAACGGAAAGTTTCACTCCGATTGGTGTAGCATGATGTATGCCCGACTGATGCTTGCCCGCACTCTGTTAAATGATAATGGCATCATTTTCATTTCCATTGATGATCACGAATTGGCAAATCTGATCAAAATAGGAAATGAAGTATTCAATGCTTCTAATTTCATCGATGTATTTAATTGGGCCAAGACGGAAACTCCGGAAAATCTCTCAAAAAAAAGTAAGCAAATCATCGAATACATCGTCTGCTATCAGAAGAAGAAAAACGACATGAAATTCCAGGGTCTGAAGAAGGAATCGGTCAGTTCGAACGGTTTGTTGAATCAACCGAATTCCGTCGGTATCCTGACCTTCCCCGCCAACAAAGTAGTCACTTCCATCCCCGACGGAGTGATCAAAGCAGGCATGTACGGAACAGATGCTTATGATGTGGAATTACTGGAAGACACCACCGTACGTGGCGGACTGTTTACAGCCCCCGTCAAACTGAAAGCCAAATTCAAATGGAGCCAGGCGAATCTGGACAAAGAGATACAAAAAGGAACAACAATCAAAATACCGACTCTCAAGTTAAGTCCTTCATACGAAAAGCTGGAATATGATCCGGAAGTTCCGCCCAACCTGATCAATTACAAAGTAGGAGTCGAAACCAATGAACAGGCCGGTAACCATCAACTACAGTTCTTTGATAAGAAAGTGTTCAACTTTCCGAAACCTGTCAGCCTGATCCAATATTTATGTGAGTTTATCGACACCAAAAACAAAGATTGCATCGTGATGGATTTTTTCTCAGGAAGCGGTACGACCGCCGAAGCAGTTATGCGGATGAACATGAAACCACGTAAAAACAAGGTGAAATACATCCTCGTGCAACTGCCGGAAGATGTGACTGAAACAATAAAAAAAGGCCAAAACTCCTAGTGAAAAAGAGATTATGCAGAATGCAATCGACTTCCTTACGGAAAACCATAAAGCATTGAACATCTGCGAACTGTCCAAAGAACGTATTCGACGTGCCGGAGACACAATTGAGGCGGAATGCAACCAGCGTAAATTAAAGGACCTCCCGGACATCGGTTTCCGTGTTTTTCGGATTGCCGACAGCAATATGAAGGACGTGTACTACAGTGCAAAGGAATATTCACAGAGTGATTTATTCTATTTCACTGATAATATCAAAGAAGACCGTACCGGACTCGATCTGCTTTATGGTTGCCTGACCAACCTGGGACTATCCCTGTCTCTACCACATGATGAAGAGGATATAAATGGATATACGGTTTATTCTGTCGACAAGACCGAATTAATGGCATGTTTCGCAGAACAGATTCCCGAAAAAGTCTTCCGTGAAATAGCCGGCAGGCAACCACGCCGGGTTGTTTTCCGCGACGCCTCATTCCGTGACAGTGCCGATCGTATCAATATAGACGAGATATTCAAAACATTATCTCCCGGTACTACGATCGAGATTCTTTAAACAGAGAAGGAAGATACAGAAATGAAATTAAAATTCAAACATCAGAAGTTTCAGGAAGACGCAGCAAAAGCGGTATGTGATGTCTTTGGCGGGCAGCCATACAAGACGTTCGACTATCAAGTAGAGACCCGGAAGAAAGACGGACAGACCAGCTTTGAAAAGTTTACAGGATTCCGTAACCACCCTATCGTACCTCAACTCACAGATGAGATCGTTCTGAAACACATCCGGGATATCCAGCGTGCCCAACAAATCAAACCGTCGGAAGCGCTGGAAGGGAAATACAATCTCACCATCGAAATGGAGACGGGTGTAGGTAAAACGTATACCTACATCAAAACCATCTTTGAACTGAACAAACGCTACGGTTGGTGCAAGTTCATCATTGTCGTACCCAGTGTTGCCATCCGCGAAGGAGTCCACAAAAGCCTGGAGATTATGAAGGAACACTTTGCCTCGGATTACAGCACCCCTCTGTCTTATTTCATCTACGACTCCAAACAGTTGGGTGAATTGAACGCATTTGTCACAGACAGCAAAATCCATGTAATGATCATCAATTCACAGAAGTTCAATGCAACGAATAAAGATGCCCGCCGCATCTACATGAAGCTGGATGATTTTGGCGGAAACTGTCCCATCGATGTGATTGCGCAGATGAATCCGATACTGATTATCGACGAACCTCAGTCCAGTAGAAGGAGTCAAAACAAAAGAGGGATTGAAACGATTCAATCCCCTATTCACACTGCGTTATTCGGCTACACACCGCGAACTCTATAATCTGGTCTATCGCCTGGACGCAATGGAAGCTTACAACCTGCAACTGGTTAAGAAGATCGCTGTCAAGGGTATCTCTATCAGTGGGACAACAGCTACTGAAGGATTCGTTTATCTGGAAGGTTTGAACCTGTATCCGGACAAAAACCCGACTGCCAATATCGGATTCGAAGTAAAAAGAACCAAAGCAGTGAATCAGGTAGTACGAGCTCTGAAGATAAATGATGACTTGTATGCTAAATCAAACCATCTGGAAGAATACCGGAACGACTATGTAATTACAGATATCAACGGCGTTGAAGACTCCGTCACCTTCCGGAACGGCATCAAACTTTATGCAGGTGACGTAGCGGGTAGCGTCAACGAAACCCAACTACGACGTATCCAGATACGGGAAACCATCTTGTCACACATAGAAAAAGAACAGGAACTGTTTGAGAAAGACATCAAAGTTCTCTCCCTTTTCTTCATCGATGAAGTAGCCAAATACCGCCGGTATAACCCGGACGGAAAGGGAGAATATGCCGAGATTTTCGAACAGGAATATACCGATATCATAAAGCACCTGGATCTTTCGTTATTCAATCAGCCGGAATATATCGATTACCTGAAATCGACTGTGGCATCGAAAGCTCACGAAGGATACTTCTCCAAAGATAAAAAAGGAAAACTGATTGACAGTAAAACCGAGCGGGGAACCAAAGAATCGGCAGATGAAGATGCTTACGATTTGATTATGAAGAATAAAGAACGTCTGCTTGACCGGAAAGAGCCGATCCGCTTTATTTTCTCACATTCCGCTCTGCGGGAAGGATGGGACAACCCGAATGTCTTTCAGATCTGTACCCTGAAACAAAGTTCGGCAGAGGTACGCAAGCGTCAGGAAGTGGGACGAGGGCTGCGCCTCTGTGTAAACGGACAGGGAGATCGCATGGACGTCAACGTTTTAGGCGAAGAAGTGCATCGTGTCAACCTACTGACCGTGATAGCCAGTGAATCGTACGAATCGTTTGCCAAAGGCTTACAGACAGAAATGGCGGAAGCCATAGCCGACCGTCCACAGAAAGTAACCATCCAATTATTCAAGGACCAGTCGCTCCGATTAGCTAACGGTGAAACCATCATAGCCACCGAAGATATAGCACAAAGTATCTACGACTCTTTACTTGAAAACAAGTACATCAAGAAAGGAGAACTGACAGACAAATTCTATGAAGACCGTAAACAGGGAGAAGTGATTTTCGACGACGAGCTCACCGATTATAAGGCGTCTATCATGACCATCCTAGCCTCTATCTATAATCCAAGGGAGATGCAGCCGAACGATGCGAGGAAAAGTAAGATAAATCTTCGGTTGTCAAAAGATAAACTTGAAAACAGCAAACTTCAGGAACTGTTAAAGCTGCTATGCAGTAAGTCAACCTACACCGTAAAGTTTGACGAAAAAGAATTGGTAGAGAGAGCGATCGAAAGTTTAAATGAAAAGTTAAGAGTATCCCAGCTCTATCTTTCTGTCATTACGGGCCAAATGGAAAAAAATCAAGTCCAAAGCAGCTTTAATTTCGGGAGAGGCATTTAAGGTAGATGCCAATCAGGCGCACTATGAAAAGATAGATGCCATGGCAAACGATCAAGTAAAATATGACTTACTCGGTAAACTCACAGACGCCACCAATCTGACCCGACAGGCAGTTGCTCAGATTCTCTCCCGGATAAAACCGAATGTATTCGGCCAATTCAAAAACAATCCCGAGGATTTTATTATCAAGGCTTCGGAACTGATTAACGAAGAAAAAGCATGTCTGATAGTAAAACATATCGAATATACCCCAATCGACCAGCACTATGATGTATCGGTCTTTACCCGGGCAACTATTCAGGGACGTTTGGGAGTAAACACAATAAAAGCAGATAAACATCTGTACGATCATGTGAGATTCGACTCCCAAAATGAAAAAACATTCATGGAAAGACTGGAAGAAAACGACGAAATAGAAGCTTATGTAAAACTACCCGGCAATTTCTATATCCCTACTCCGATGGGAAAATACCATCCGGACTGGGCCATCGTCTTCAAACAAAAGTTATCGAAGTATCCTTATTTTATTGCCGAAACCAAAGCCAGCGATTCCTCCCTACAAGATCGGAGAATAGAAGAGGCAAAGATCGAATGTGCCAAAAAAACATTTTGCGAAGACAAACGGTGGGAAGCTTAAATATAATAAAGTAAGCTCCTTCGAAGATCTCTTGAAAATCGTCACACAAGAATCCGTTTAAATCCAATAAAGTAGCATGTTTCATTCCTTCCAGACCTCCATTGCCGGCATCGAATTGCCCCGCTTGTTTACTTACCCCTTCCATTACACTCCTCATCCGTTATGTGTAATGGCAGCAGGAGAAGTACAGGCTTACATAAATAAGCAGACAAGATGGAAAGAAGAATTGGACAAAGGAAAAATGTTCGGCGTATTGATAGTCCGTACTTCTAACGGACAAACGGGATATTTGGCTGCTTTTTCGGGTAATTTGTGCGGAAGCAATTCACACTCTTTCTTTGTACCGCCGGTATACGATCTGTTGAAACCGGATGGTTTCTTCAAGATAGAAGAAGACAAATCTCGGCTATCAATCACCAATCGGACAGTTACAAAACTGTGACCGATATCTGGAACTCCAACAAAGAT
>ENA-OQJF01000179-OQJF01000179.1-human-gut-metagenome-genome-assembly--contig:-NODE-179-length-17124-cov-3.364594_pt1 | contig 17124 bp, 15 predicted proteins | sample MGYA00242595_ERZ504761 | MGnify/ENA primary metagenome ERZ504761 (study PRJEB26092, sample SAMD00036367) | human gut metagenome | host: Homo sapiens | study: EMG produced TPA metagenomics assembly of...
GGGCACGCCCGGTCCCGTTCCGAACCCGGAAGCTAAGCCCCATCGCGCCGAGAGTACTGCGGGGTCAGCCCGTGGGAGGCCAGGGCGCCGCTGACCGGTGGACGGCACCGAGCCGTACGCTTGAACTGAGAAGGGGGAGGCCTCGCGGCCTCCCCCTTTTTGCGTTTACCGGGCATAAATGACTCATTTACGCCAGACGATTTAATTCTTTTTGGTATTGAGCTTTTATTTAAAGAAAATAAAACGAATAACAAGGGCGACTGCTATGGCTGCAATGATTAAAAGCAGGATTGTCAGTCGATGCTGCTTGCGTCGTTTACTTGATGAAACGAAGATTGATTTTCCCTGTTTTGGCGTTTCGAGATAGCGAGCCGAATGCGTCAAGGTTTGCTTTGGTCGAGGACCTCTTTGTTGATGAGCGGCGGATGCTTTCATCGGCTCATCACTAGCTGCGCTGTTTTTAGATAATGGTGCGTCTTTCAGATATACAGGGTCTCCCGAGGCGACGCCCATATGTTTACGTCCCGTTTGGGCATCCTCGAGCGTTTGATATCGATTTCTCGTCACATACTCGGGCTCCGGATCATTAATGGGCTCTTGCGAGATGTGGGGGCGATGGAACCGTGGCGGCTGCGTGGAAGTATCTTCCCCCTGCGTCGGCATAAACATATTGTTCTGGTTTTGGTCGTCCATGATGCCCTTTAGCTCGTTACCAACAACGTGTACGCGCTCATTGTAAGCCCCTTGTTATTTGTAGCTGGGGACATACTCGGTATTTAAGCTCTGGTTCAAAGAACCTTAACCTTCCTAAAACCTGAGTCATACGCACTTAGATATGCTTATAGTACTGGACTCAAAAAACTTTATAGTCGATGTATATATGAGCATTGGGTGGGAATATATAAGAGCGTCAAAAGAAGTCCCAGTCACCTGGAAGATGACTCGGCAGTCCTATAAAGGAGTGGTAAACATGGCAAGCATGGTTCCTTATCGTTCGGTTTTTGGCGTTCGTCCCTCTGCAAGCTCGCTGTTCGATCTGTTTGATGATATGAGCGACCTAGCGAACAGCTCGATTGCCTCTAAGGCGTTCCCCGTTGACGTTGAGGATAAGGGCGATGGCTATGAGGTCAAGGCTTATCTGACCGGCGTCGCCAAGGACGATATCGATGTCGAGCTTAACGAGGGCCGTCTGTCCATTAGCGTGAATGTCGAGGAAGACGAGGAGAACGAGGGCAAGAACTTCCTGCAGAAGGAGTTCAGCTCGTACAGCGCGACGCGTGGCGTGTATCTTAAGGACGCTTCGAGCGAGGGCCTCTCGGCTAAGTACGCTGACGGCATCCTGACCGTTACGGTTCCCAAGATCGTCGAGAAGAAGAACGTTACGAAGATCTCCATCGAATAACTTCGTTGGTGTTCTTCGCTATTAAAAGACAACAAAAGGGGCTGGGAAGCGATTCCCGGCCCCTTTTGCTGTTTAGGACAGTCTATTGAATGGTTGCTGGCCGATACTGGCTTGCGGGGCGTATCGAGAGTTTTCGCGATCCTTGGAGAAGGGTGGCGGAGCTGCCGAGCTCGTCATCCAGGGTTGCGGCCAGAGCTTTGGCATAGCTTTTGACGGTAAGGCTCGGACGATTGTTATCTTGGCTGATATGCATGGCAATGAGCTGTTCGGTGCGATCGGTAACAAGTTCGCGCGCGGCTTCGGCGGCTTGGCCATTGGAGAGGTGTCCCCTTGCAGACAGGATGCGCTCCTGAAGAAAGCGTGGATATTCTCCCTCGCGCAGCATGGTCGCATCATGGTTGCTTTCGAGCGCGAGGACTCGACAATCTTTGAGGGTGTTCATGGCTTGGCTCGATAGCTCTCCGGTGTCGGTGGCAAAGCCGATGGAATCATCGAGGGCGTCAAATCGATAGCCGACTGGATTGATGACATCGTGTGATGTTGAGTAGGTTTGCACGTGGATGCCGGCAATGGATAGGGTGTCACCGGGATCGAATTCCTCGACAGGCAGATGCGAAAGATTTTCTTTGCTCGAAAGAGTGCCCCTGCTGGCAAAGAGGGGCCGTGCCAGTGCTTGCACCAGACATCGAGGCCCTTGATGTGATCGCTATGCTCATGAGTAATGAGAAGAGCCGAAACGTTGTCTGTCGAGAGCCCCAGTTCTGCCATGCGCTTTAATGTCTCGCGGCGAGACAGTCCGTCATCGACCATAATGAGCCCCTGCGGGCCCTCGATGAGTGCGCAGTTGCCTTTAGAGCCACTGCCGAGGATATGAAGGTGCAGACGAGACATAAGATTCCAAAAGGATACAATGGGTGCGGACGAATAGAGGAGGAAGCAAATGCCTACGGTATCTCAGCATTATGGACACCATGCCGTGCCTGGGACAGTCGATGAGACCCGGACGAGGCAGCAGGCTGCTCCTGTCGTGCTCATGGTATCAGGCGGCGCGGACTCGACGGCACTGCTTCTTATGGCGTGCACATCAAAGCTGGATATCCAAGACGGACGCGGTGTTGCCCCCATTGCTCGCGAGCGTCTGCATGTGCTGCATGTAAACCATCATCTGCGCGGCAAGGCGTCCGATGGCGACGAGGCCTTTGTGCGTGAGCTCTGCGCGCAATATGGTTTACCGCTGTGTGTGGAGCACGCTTATTTTGATGGGGAGTCGGGCAATATTGAGGCCGCGGCCCGCGAGGTGCGCTATGCCGCGGCGCGGAGGTATGTTCGCGAACTCTGCGCCCAGACGGGGGCGCCGCGAACGGCGGCTCGTATCTGCACCGCGCACACGTCTTCGGATCGCGCGGAAACGTTTTTGATGAACGCGATTAAGGGTTCGGGGCCCGCTGGTCTATCGAGCATTCCTCGCCGGAGGAATATCGTGGTGCGTCCCTTGCTCGACCTAACTCATGGCGAGCTCGTGGGCTATCTACAGGTACATGGTCAGCCGTGGCGTGAAGACGAGAGCAATGAGGATATCTCGTATCTGCGAAACTACGTGCGCCATCGGGTAATGCCAGTGGTGGCACAGCGTAATGCGAGCGTGTGCAAGACGATTGGCGCCGCCTGTGAGATCTTGGGTGACGAAGACGCGTTTCTATCCCAGCTGTCGGCGCAGGCGTTTCGAAGCTGCCTGCGCAAGGAGGCGGCGGGCGCGCTAGTGCTCGATGCCAGACGCCTTGCTGCGGCCGAGGTGGTAATCGCGCGGCGCATCGTGCGACTGGCGATTAAGCGCATCGATCCGGACGCTCGTCCAGAGATGCGACATGTGGAGCGAGTCCTTTCCTGCGTTGCCGAGGGCACCGGCTCGGTCACGCTTCCGGCGGGGATTGACGCACGCATTGAGTTTGGCATGCTGGCGTTTAAGGCGCCGGCGGCTCGCGAGGGCCTGGTCGCGGACTGGGTTACCGTACCCGGTCGTTTGCCGTTGGGCGGGGGACGTATGCTGGTCACAGAACCGATGGCCGTTGAGCCGGGATGCGATATCGTGCGTCGCGCCCGTGAGCTTGCGGCTGCCGGGGAAGTGACAGCTTTGGTAGACGCGGCTGCCCTGGGTTTTGCCGACAGCGATAGTGAGCGGATCCTGGCGGGCTCGCGTGGCAAGATCCCTGTCGAGGCGCGATTGGCGCGCCTGTGGGTGGACGGTCCCGCACCGGGAGACGTGATGTGCCCGTTAGGGATGAGTGGCCGAAGCAAGAAAGTATCCGACTTGTTAGGCGAGGCTCGCATTCCCGTTTCCGAGCGCGCCGGCGTGCCCATGGTGAGGACGGCGCCGGGAGGTGCCGTGGTGTGGGTCGCCGGAGTTCGCGCGGACGAGCGTTTTAAGTGCACGGCCGCAACGCGCGTGGCATATCTGCTTCGTGTGGTCGATGCGGAATAGCGTCCTACGCCAGCTATTCTGTGCGGCGTTGACGGTATTCCCGCGCTGATGGTGCGCGGGCTGGAAAATATTCCCCGTGCGCTGCTAGAATGTGAAGTTCGCGTCCATACGGCGGTGTGTGGGCGATAAGCACAAGAAAGGGTTGTCATGGCTTCTCAACATCCGGATATCGAGAAGGTTCTGTTTACGCAGGAGGATATCGACGGTATCGTCTCTCGCCTGGGCGAGGAGATTACGCGCGACTACGCGGGTAAGGATCTGGTGCTGATCGCGGTCCTACGCGGCGCCGTGGTCTTTATGGGCGACCTGATGCGCAAGATCGAGCTGCCGACCAACATCGATTTCATGGCTGTTTCGAGCTATGGCGACGGTGTGAAGTCCTCGGGTATCGTGCGTATCATTAAGGACCTGGATATCGACATCCGCGGTCGCGACGTGCTGATCGTCGAGGACATTCTGGACTCGGGCCTGACGCTCAAGTATCTGATGAAGAACCTCGAGAGCCGCAAGCCCGCTTCGCTGGAGGTCGCCGCCTTCCTGTGGAAGGACGTTGAGGACCGCGTCTCGGCCATCACGCCCAAGTATGTTGGAACCCATTGCCCCGATGCCTTTGTGGTGGGCTACGGCCTCGACTATGCCGAGCGCTATCGTAACCTTCCGTATCTGGGCATTTTGAAACCGGAGGTTTATTCGTAAGATGCCCGACGACCATAACGATAACAATTCCCAGACTCCCCGGGAGCCTAAGATCCCGGGGATGCCCGGAGGCAAGAAGCCCACGCGTACGGGCTGGCTGTATTTTATTTTGGCTTGCGCGCTTCTGGGCTACGCCTTCTTTAACATGGGCTCCGGCTTTGCCAATTCCAGCAATACCGTTAAGCTCGCGACGAGCGAGATGGTGAGCGCCATCAAGCAGGATCGCGTCGAAGATCTGACCTATACGGTTCAAGACGGAAGCGTGACGGGTCATTACTGGAAGACGAAGAAGGACAAGGGCGATACGAGCGAGCTCAAGAGCTTCTCCTCGACCTATGTCGGCTCCGATTCGCTTGCCGAGCTCATGGCGGAGCACCCCGATACCAAGTACATCGTCAACACCAACGATCCCGATTTTTGGGGCGACTTGGCGATGAGTGTGCTTCCGACGATCGCCCTTATCGCCATCATGTTCTACTTTATGCGCCAGATGATGGGCGCCAACAACAGGAACATGCAGTTTGGCAAGACCAACGCCAAGACCAACGAGGCCACACGCCCCAAGGTCAAGTTTGAAGACGTTGCCGGCGTGGACGAGGCAGTCGAGGAGCTCGAGGAGATCCGTGACTTTTTGAGCGATCCGGATCGCTATCGCAAGCTGGGCGCCAAGATCCCGCGTGGCGTGTTGCTGGTTGGCCCTCCGGGCACCGGTAAAACGCTGCTGGCCAAGGCCGTTGCCGGCGAGGCGGGCGTGCCGTTCTTTAGCATCTCGGGTTCCGACTTTGTCGAGATGTTCGTAGGTGTCGGCGCCAGCCGTGTGCGTGACCTCTTTAAGGAGGCCAAGTCCCAGGCCCCGTCGATCATCTTCATCGATGAGATCGATGCCGTGGGACGTCAGCGCGGAGCCGGCTTGGGCGGCGGCCACGACGAGCGCGAGCAGACGCTCAACCAGCTGCTGGTCGAGATGGACGGTTTTGAGGAGAGCGAGTCGGTCATCCTGATCGCCGCCACCAACCGCCCCGACATTCTGGATCCGGCGCTGCTGCGTCCCGGCCGTTTTGACCGTCAGGTTACGGTCGACCGTCCGGACGTGAAGGGCCGCGAGCAGATTTTGCGCGTGCATGCCGAGAACAAGCCGATGGACGAGGACGTTAAGTTTGAGAAGCTCGCCCAGATGACCGTTGGCTTTACTGGTGCCGATTTAGCGAACCTGCTCAACGAGTCTGCGCTGCTGGCCGCTCGCCGTCATCGTTCCGTGATCTCGATGGACGAGGTCGAGGAATCGATGGAGCGCGTGATTGCCGGACCGCAGCGCAAGGGTCGCGTGATGACCGAGGCCGAGCGCACCACGATTGCCTACCACGAGAGCGGTCACGCCCTGGTGGGCCACATCCTGGAGCACTCCGATCCGGTCCACAAGATCTCGATCGTCAGCCGCGGTCAGGCTCTGGGCTACACGCTGCAGCTTCCGCAGGAGGACCACTTCCTCAAGACCAAGAACGAGATGCTCGACGAGCTCGCCGTGTTCTTGGGCGGTCGCGTTGCCGAGGAGCTCATGTGCGATGACATTACGTCGGGCGCGAGCAACGATCTGGAGCGCGCAACCAAGATGGCGCGCGAGATGGTCACGCGCCTGGGCATGAGCGAGGAGCTGGGCACGCAAGTGTTTGGCGAGGCGCAACATCAGGTGTTCCTTGGTCGCGATTACGCCGATCACCAGGATTACTCCGAGGAGACGGCGCGCCGTATCGATATCGAGGTTCAGCGCATTATGCGTGAGGCCCATCGTCGTGCGGTCGAGATCCTGGACGCCCGTCGCGATCAGCTCGATCTGATGGCGAAGGTGCTGCTTGAGCGCGAGACTGTCGAGGGCGATGCCGTGAATGCCCTGCTCGATAATGAGTGGGACGCCTACCTTGAGCGCGAGGGCGATATCCTGGCGGCCAAGGAGGAGCGCAATGCCAAGGCGGCCGGCATGCCGACCAAGAAGCGCGCGCCTCGCATGAGCGAGGAGGAGCTGGCGGCCGATGCCGCGGCTTTTGCGCAGGCGGCCATGCAGGAGGATGCCGAAGCCGCATCCGATGATGCTGACGATGACCATGCCGTCGTCGATGCCGATGCCGACACCGACGCCGACAAATAGTCTTTGTGGCGAAAGCCTCCGCGGGGAAACCTGCGGAGGCTTTTTCTTTTGAGCGATATGGGGCCGTCTGTTGATTGGGGACAGACTTAAATGAGCGTTTTCACGCATTTAAGTCTGTCCCCAATCAACATTGCTGCGGCACTTTGCTCGGCTAAAGCGTACAATAGCGCCTATGCGAAAGGGGAACAGATGATCAACGAAACTATGTATGCTCGCGGTGCGGAAAGCTCCATCATCCGTGAGATTTTTAGCTATGGCCTTGAGCGCAAGGTGCAGATCGGTGCGGAAAACGTATTCGATTTTTCGCTGGGCAATCCGAGCGTTCCGGCGCCGGCTGCCGTGGCTGAGTCGATTAAGAAGGCCCTGGAGCTGCCGAGTGATCAGTTGCACGGCTACACCCCCGCTCCGGGCCTGCCGCAATGTCGAGCAGCCGTCGCCGAATCGCTCAACCGCCGCTTTGGAACGAACTATGAGGGTAAGGACGTCTTTATGACGGTGGGTGCTGCGGCTTCGCTCACCTGTACGCTCAACGCCGTTACGAACCCGGGCGACGAGGTTATTGTTATCGCCCCGTACTTTCCGGAGTATCGCGTTTGGATTGAGAAGGCCGGCTGCACGTGTGTTGAGGCGCCTGCTGATGAAGACACGTTCCAGCTGAGCGTGGGACAACGTGCTCAAGGCGATCACCGATAAGACGGCTGCCGTCATTATCGACTCGCCCAACAATCCGACCGGTGCCGTATATACATGCGACACGCTGACGCGACTGGCCAATGTTCTGCGCGAGGCCAACGCTCAGCGCGATTCCGAGAATCCGATTATGCTCATCTCGGATGAGCCGTACCGCGAGATCGTGTACGGTGCCGAGGTGCCTTGGGTGCCCTCGATCTACGAGCACACCATCGTGTGCTACTCGTATTCCAAGTCGCTGTCGCTGCCTGGTGAGCGCGTGGGTTGGATCTTGGTTCCCAACACCAATCCGCAGGCTGCCCGTCTGATGCCGGCTGTTGCGGGTGCTGCCCGTACGCTGGGCTTCGTGTGCGCGCCGGCGCTCTTTCAGCGCGTAATTATCGACTGCATCGATGAGCCGAGTGACGTTGAGGCCTATGCACGTAACCGCACCGCGCTTACCGACGCACTAGCGGAGTATGGCTACACCTATGTTGAGCCGGATGGCGCGTTCTACCTATGGGTGAAAGCGTTGGAGTCCGATGCGAATGCGTTTTGCGAGCGCGCAAAGAAGTATGAGTTGCTTGCGGTTCCCTCGGACAGCTTTGGTATGCCGGGTTGGTTCCGCCTGGGCTATTGCGTGAGCTACGAAACGATTGTCAATTCGCTACCCGCTTGGAAACAGTTGGCGGACGAGTATCGTTAAAAGTAAAGCGCTCTGCCTACAATGTTTTACGTGAAACGGGGTTTGGTGTTAAGCCGGACCCCGTTGTCATGGACGTTGTGTCTTTGGGATGGAGTGGTTTTACGACTATCGAAGGCTATGCGTACAATGAATATAAGCGACGGCCGTGCCAGATAAGGAGACCTGATGCCCTACCTGCTTTCTTGTGACATTCATACCCATACGATGTTCTCTGCGCATGCATATTCGACCATTGAGGAGAATGTGTACTGGGCGGCAGAGCGTGGTCTGCAGGTGCTCGGATCTGCCGACCATTTGAGCTCTATGGTTACGGCTTGCCCCAATGACCTGCGCAGTTACCAGTTCTTTATCAACCAGGATATCTGGCCGCGCATTTGGAGCGGCGTGCTGGTGCTGCGTGGTGCCGAGGCCGATATCGTTTCGCTGGACGGAAGCCTGTTTGGCGAGGACACTCCTGTCACGCTCGATATTGCCGGCGATTCGTACAGCCGTCAGCATTCGCTGTTCGATTTGGTTACGCGTAATTTGGATTATTTGGTTGCGAGCGTGCATAATCCGCAGATTGCTGAAGGCGCGACGCTGGCCCAGACGACCGAGATGTATATCAATGCCCTGGAGCACCCCAAGGTGTTCATGCTGGGTCACACGGGGCGTTCGGGCGTGCCGTTCGATATCGACGAGGTGCTGTTGGCGGCTAAGGCCAAGCACAAGATTATCGAGATCAACAACCATAGTCTTGAACACGGTGTCGACACTGAGCATTGGGTCGTATGCCGCAAGATCGCCGAGCGCTGCGCCGAGCTGGGCGTGGGCATTGGCGTTTCGACCGATGCGCACATTGGCATGGCAATTGGTAAGCTCGATTACGCTCGCAAGATGCTCGACGAGATTCACTTCCCGTTGGATCTGATCGTGACGCGCGATCGCGAGACGCTGCTGCGCGAGATGGCGGCAGCCGGCGTGTGCGACCTGCGCAAGGGGATATAGCGGAATTTTTAAACCAAGCGAAGGGGGCGGCCCAGACGGGTCGCCCCCTTTCTTGTCCCAAAAATCTACTAAGGTTGGTTAGCGGCGTTCGAGGACCGCTACGGTTTCGGTGTGGTCGGTATGGGGGAACATGTCGACTGGCGTGATCTTGAGCAGGCGATAGCCTCCGTCGAGGAGCTGGTGCAGGTCGCGCTCTTGGGTCACGGGGTTGCAGCTGATATAGGTGATGCGGCGCGGCTTAAGTGCGCAGGCAGCTTCGAGGAACTCGGGGGTGGAGCCGGCACGCGGCGGGTCGATGGAAAGGACATCGATCTGCTCGTTGTTGTCGGCGGCATCTAGGATGTAATCGGTGGCATCGTCGGCCATAAACCAAGCGCTGCGGGTGAGGCCGTTGAGCTCGGCATTGCGGCGTGCGTCGGCAATGCCCGCCGGGTTGCGCTCTACGCCGAGCAGCATAATGCCGATCCCCTTGTTCTGGGCATCTTTAGCTGCGCACAGGCCGATAGTTCCGCTACCGCAATAGGCATCCATGAGTACGTCGCCCTGCTGCAGGTCCATGCCGTCAATCGCGAGCTGATAGAGCTGCTCGGTCTGCTGCGGATTGGTCTGATAGAACGCGGTGGGGGAGATATCGAATTCGCAACCGAGCAGCTGGTCGCGCATGCACTCGGCGCCATAGACGATACGAGTCTCCTCGCCCAAGATGGCGTTACCGGGACGGCCATTGATATTTTGGGCAACGGTGACGATATGCGGATCGAGTGCCGCCACGGCTTCAAAGAACTCCTGCGCATGCGGTAAGTCACGCTGGGCGGTCACGAGCGTAACCATGACCTGGTCGGTACGCCAACCGCAGCGGACGACGGCATAGCGGAGCAAGCCCAGATGCTTGTCCTCGTTAAAGGCGGGAATGTGCAGGCGCTCAGCTTCACGCGCGATGCCGTTAAGAATTTGTCGGGCGCCCGGTGCCTCGACGGGGCATTCGGGTACGGCAACGATCTTGTGCGTGCCGCGCTCAAAGAAACCGCAACGGACAGCGCCCTCCTTACCGGGAGCAAAGGGAGTGGCAGCCTTATGACGAAAGCCACGCGGCGCAGGATATTTGCCCGGGTCGCCCAGGGTGACGCCCATACCGCGAATGGGGTCGACGCTAATACCCTCACGCTCGCAAAGAGCAGCAAAAAGCTCCTCCATAGCAGCCTGCTTGGCGGCGAGCTGCTTCTTATAAGGACGATTGAGCGCCGTACACCCACCGCAAGCTTTCATGATCGAACAGGGAGACTTGGGGTCCACAGCCTTACGCGCAGACGAAACCCGATCTTTATGCGAGCGCTTGGAGCGAGTCTGAGATGCCTTATCCTCGTTCCGACGAGAGCCGGGACGCTTGGCCTTAGCCGACTTGCTTTTTGCAGCTTTAGAAGACTTGGATTTCGTAGAAGATTTCTCCTCCTTCGACCCCTCAGCCGCCTCCACTAAAGCACGACGAGCCCTACGCTCCGTACGAGATTCTGCCATCGATAACCCCACTAATTTATAAATTTAAAGCTACAAGCATTGTACCGTGCCAGGCCAACAGACGATATGCAAGCGGTTTATTGGTGTCAGTGATAAGTCCAACGACGGTTGCCCGCCGCGCGAGGGGTGCGGGGGTTAAGTTTATCGCGAGTTCCGCACGAACAGGAGGCCAACTTAATGTAGGCCTCCGTCGTGAGCAGGACTGTAGAGCAGGAAACTTTAACCCCGCACCCCTCGCGCGGCGGGCAAACTCATCTTGTGCTCTATCACGCTAAAGTGTATGATTCTGAACGTTACATGACTCACTTTTACTTAACTAAAGTGCCATCAGGGGGAATACCATGATACCGATATGTACTCGTCGTCAGTTTGTTGGTCTAGCCGGCTCGCTCGCCACGGTGCTTGGCCTTGGTCTTGTCGGTTGCGGCGGTGGTGCCGGCAAGGGCTCCGCTGCTGGCTCTGCCGCGGCCAAGGATGTGAAGGGCGCTGCGGAGTCCAAGAAGCTCGTGGTGGGCTTTGATAAGTCCTATCCTCCGTACGGCTTTGTGGGCGACGATGGCGAGTACACCGGATTTGATCTCGATCTTGCCAAGGCTGTTGCCGATAAGCAGGGCTGGGAGGTCAAATACGAGGCCATCGATTGGGATGCCAAGGACACGCTGCTTAACTCGGGCGCCATCAACTGCATCTGGAACGGCTTTACCATGGAGGGCCGTGAGGACGACTACACGTTCTCCGAGCCGTACATGCTCAACGAGCAGGTGCTGGTGGTCAAGAAGGATGCGGGCATCAAGGGCTGGGACGATCTTGCCGGCAAGACTGTGATTACCCAGACTGATTCCGCTGCGCAGGACGTGCTTGAGGGTGACCAGAAGGATCTGGCGGCGACGTTTGCCACGCTCGACACGATCGGCGAGTACAACACGGCCTTTATGCAGCTCGAGAGCGGCGCGGTCGATGCCGTGGCTTGTGACCTTTCGATTGCCCAGTATCAGCTTGCCGCCAAGCCCGATGCCTATACGCAGCTTGATGAGCCGCTGTCCAGCGAGCACTACGCCGTCGGCTTTAAGAAGGGCGACACCAAGTCGGCCGACGCCGTGACCGAGTCGCTCAAGGCGCTCTACGAGGACGGCACGGTTAAGGACCTGTGCGACAAGTATTCAAGCTATGGTCTATCTTTCGATAATTGGGTGCTCAAGTAATGTCTATTCAGGTCATGATACAGATGCTTGGCCAGGGTTTCTTGGTCAGTTTGCAGTTGTTTGTGCTGACGCTGCTGGGGTCGATTCCGCTGGGAATCCCCGTGGCGTTTATGCGCATGAGCAAAATCGCGCCGCTTCGCTGGATCGCGCGCATCTATATCTCGGTCATGCGCGGCACGCCGCTCATGCTGCAGATGTTTGCCATCTACTTTGCCCCGTACTACGTGTTTGGCATTTCGCTCACTCCCGATTCCAAGTGGACGGCGTGCGTCGTGGCGTTCATCATCAACTACGCCGGTTACTTTGCCGAGATCTATCGCTCGGGCCTGCAGTCCATTCCGCGCGGTCAATACGAGGCAGCCGAGGTGCTGGGCTATTCGCGCATGCAGACGTTTCTGTATATCGTGATGCCGCAGGTCGCCAAGCGTATTCTGCCTGCGATGGGCAACGAGATCATCACGCTGGTCAAGGACACGTCGCTGGCGTTTGCCATTGGCGTGGGTGAGATGTTCTCGACGGCCAAGGCGCTGGTCGCCTCGCAGGTGAGCATGGTGCCGTTTGCGATCGCGGCGCTAATCTACTGGGTCTTTAACTTCGTCGTCGAGATGCTGCTGGGCGCTGCCGAAAAGAAGCTGGACTATTATCATGACTAACTCAGTGATGAAAATCGAAAGCGCGCGCAAGGCGTTTGGCGGCAATGAGGTGCTCAAGGATATCTCGCTCGAGGTAAAGCGTGGAGAGGTCGTGGCGATTATCGGGCCTTCGGGTGGCGGCAAGTCCACGCTGCTGCGGTGCGCCACGCTGCTCGAGACACTCGACGGAGGCTCGCTCTCGTTTGGTGACCTTGCCGTTGCGACGGATGCGGGTTCGGGCGCGGTCTATGCGAAGGGCGATGTGCCCAAGCAGGCGCGCTCGCGATTCGGTCTGGTGTTCCAAAATTACAACCTGTTCCCGCACTATACCGTGATGAAAAACATCATCGGCGCGCCGATCCGCGTGCTTAAGCGCCCGCGCGAGCAGGCGGAAGCTCGTGCGCATGAATTGATTGCTCAGATGGGGCTTGTGGGCAACGAGAACAAGGTTCCTTGTGAGCTTTCGGGCGGTCAACAGCAGCGCGTGAGTATTGCCCGCGCCCTGGCGCTCGATCCGGAAATCTTATTCTTTGACGAGCCAACCTCGGCACTCGATCCCGAGCTGACGGCCGAGGTGCTGCATGTCATTAAAGACCTTGCCGCGCAGAATATGACGATGGTGATCGTGACCCACGCGATGCAGTTTGCGCGCGATGTTGCCGACCGCGTGGTCTTTATGGATGGCGGCCGCATTGTCGAGGAGGGTCCTGCCGAGCAGGTCATCGACCATCCGCGTGAGCAGCGCACCCGTGAGTTCTTGAGCCGTATCGAGGGATAGGCTCAGGTATTTACTCAACTATTAATTGAGGCGAAGCCGTCGCAGGTCTTACGGTCTGTGGCGGCTTTTGTTTGCATCGACGGGGTTCAATAATCGCCTCACAAGCTTGTCTCTTCCTCTCGCCGCCTGTATTCATACGTGCGCCGAAAGGTATGCATGGACGGCCGCCCGTGAGGGTAGGGTGGTGGCATAGGACATTTGGAGGGTGAGTCGGCTCGGTTGCCGACCATGCTGCTCCCGGGATGGCACCGACCGCGAACTCTCCCCGTTGGCGTCGCGCATTGCGCGCGGCCCTGCAAGGAGGTCATCATGGGTGCTCCCAAGACCGGTAACGTAAGGAACGTGGTGCTCGTAGGCCAAGGCGGGGTGGGCAAGACTTCACTCGCCGAGGCCATGCTCCACCTTTCCGGCAAGACCGCCCGCCTGGGCGGCCACGACGGCACCAAGCCCACGCTCGACTATGACCCCGAAGAGGTCAAGCGTTCATTCTCCATCTCGACGACCATTGCGCCTATCGACTGGAAGGGCGCGCGCATCAATGTGCTCGATGCCCCGTGCTACCCCGATTTTATCGGCGACGCCTTTGCCGCGATGAGCGTCTGCGAGACGGCTCTGTTTGTGGTCGACGCCGAGGCCGGCCCGCAGCCTACGACGGTTAAGCTCTGGTATGCCGCCGAGGACCTGCGCCTGGCGCGTGCGGTGTTCGTAAACCGCCTGTCGCGCTCCGAGGCCAGCTTTGCGACCACGATGGACCTGCTGCAGGAGCGCTTTGGCACGCGCCTGGGCGCCGTGACCCTTCCCTGGGGCGAGGGCGAGGACTTTGACGGCATCATCGACCTGGTGCGCATGAAGGCGCGCCATTGCAACGGCACCGAAGCCGTTGAGTCGGAGATTCCCGAGGAGTATCGTGCCCAGGCCGAGGAAGCCCATGACCATCTGTGCGAGCTGGTGGCCGAGGCCGACGACGAACTGATGATGAAGTACTTGGAAGGCGAGGAGACGCTGACGCAGGAGGAGCTTGAGGGCCTGCTGTCGAAGGCGATTGCCGCGCGCATCTTTGTGCCGGTCTTTGCGGGCGATTGCATTAAGGAGCAGGGCGTCAACTCGCTGATGGACGACATCGCGACGTACTTCCCGGCGCCGACCGACTACGGCGAGATGCCGCTTATCGACGGCGATTCGCTCAAGATTTCGAGTGACGATGATCGTCCGGTGGCGTTTGTGTTTAAGACCCTGGCCGATCCGCAGCAGGGCCGCATCAGCTTTATCAAGGTGCTGACGGGTACGCTTGAGCCGGGCCTTGAGCTGGTCAACGCGCGCACGCGCAAGGGCGACCGTCTGGCTCACCTGTATGTGATGTGCGGCCGCGACATGACCGAGGTCGGTCACGCCTATGCCGGCGACATTATCGTGGCACCCAAGCTGGCGGCCGAGACGGGCGATACGCTCTCGATTACCGGCAAGGTCGAGGCTGCGGCGTTTAAGTTCCCCAACTCGCAGTACCGCATTGCCATCGAGGCCGAGAATCGCGGGGACGAAGAGAAGCTCTACACGTTTATCGAGAAGGCGTGCAAGGCTGATCCGACCATGAGCATCGATCGTGACGAGGAGACGGGCCAGACTATCATCTCCGCCGTTGGTGAGGCGCAGGTTTCGGTGCTGCTCAACCGTTTGGAGGATCGCACCAAGGTCGTGGCCAAGAGCGTGCCGATCCGCATTCCGTATCGCGAGACCATCCGCCGCACGGCGAGCGCCCAGGGTCGCCACAAGAAGCAGACCGGTGGCGCCGGTCAGTACGGCGACTGCTGGCTGCGCGTGGAGCCGCTTATTGGGCCCGATGGCACGAGCGACGGCTACGAGTTTGTGGATGAGGTCGTGGGCGGCCGCATTCCGCGCTCGCTGATCCCCGCCGTGGACAAGGGTGTCCAGGAGACCATGAAGGACGGCATCATTGCCGGCTACCCGCTCACGGGCATTCGCGTGGCTGTGTACGACGGCTCGTATCACAGCGTCGACTCCAACGAGATGGCGTTCCGCGCGGCGGCTCGCATCGGCCTGCGCAAGGCATGCGCCGATGCCGACCCGGTGGTGCTGGAGCCCATCGAGGAAATCACGGTGACTATTCCCGAGAGCTACGCCGGCGCCGTGATGGGTGACATCTCGGCATCGCGCGGTCGCGTGACGGGCATGGAGACCGATGAACGCGGCGACACCGTGGTCATCGCCCAGGCACCTCTCGCCGAGCTGACGGATTACTCGACGCGCCTGCGCTCTATCACGCGCGGCACGGGTGACTTTACCATGAAGCCCGCTGGCTATGAGCAGGTTCCCTATGACGTTCAGGCCAAGCTGGTCGAGCGCTATGAGGAGGGTCGCGCCAAGTAGCGTGTGGCGTTGCCTGCAACATATATGCCGATGCAAGGACCGCTCTGGGTAACCCAGGGCGGCCCTTTTTGATCCCTGGGGGACGGAGGAAAACAGATCATCTTTGGGTTACGGGTGGCGCGGTCGGCACTAGTCTCCGGATGCCTGGTTGCGACCGGTGGCGTAGTCGATCTGCACGTGCGGCTGCAGGTTGTAGCAATATACGTGGAAGCAGAGGGTCTTGCCGTGGTCCTCGACCGATTGCGCCTCAAGGCGCACGCCACGGCAGACAAGTTCCTCTTCGTTATACATGGGCGTGACGCGGTAGAGCACATGGTTGCCCGTGTCGCGGATGTAGCCGAGAATCTGCTCTTCAAACGGCAGCATGCCCGTCTCGTTGAGATAACGCGTGCCGGTGAGGAGATTCTTGCGGTTGGCGTTTTCGCCGCAGAGCGACCAGGCGATGAGGTGACAGCGGTTGTAGAGGCTCTGGCCCGGAATAAAGTCGTAGCGCTGCTGGCGCCATCCAGCGGGATGGATACGCGAGATATCGCCGCGCTCGCCTTGACCGAGTGATTCGGGGCCCACGCAGGCAAGCGCTTTGCGGGTGCGGCCCAGGCTGTCAAGCTTGGAGAACTTCTTAAAGCAACCCTCTTCTGTAGCGCGCTCGTATTCATCGAGCGTGAATGATGGTGTGCCGAGCGGGTGCGTGCTGTCGGCGCGCAGGGCAACGTAGGGGTTGCCGGCGTAGTCGGGAATGCTGCTGAGATAAACACCGCGGGCGCGGTTGAGGTCGGGATTTTCGACCTCGTCGATGGGGATGGCGGCACTGTCCGCGGAAACGTCGTCATCGGTGTCGGTTGCGGCGGAATCGGAACCATCGTCAGGGTCCTGGCCGTTTTGAGGGTCCGGGGAGCTCGCCGTTCCCGATTCGAGCCGAGCGACCAGGCCCGCCTCGTCGTCGGTGCGGCTGGGACTCTCGTTTTGTTTTTCGGCCAGAGCCGCCGCCTGCTCATCGCTTTGCGGCGACAGCAGCTTGGGCGCTCCGTCGAGCGATCCCGTAAACAGCGCAAACCCCAGCACCACGGCGGTGCCGATGGAAAGTACTTGCTTGTAGGTGGACTTGCGCGACATTGAGGCTCCTGGATGGACGGTTGGGAATCTACCAGTCTAGCAGGAGCCGACAGGGGCCGCTCCACCGAACAAATACTCAAGATTTGGGACAAACGCTACGGATTCATTTGCCTCATATGGAGCTGCGGCGGTTGTGAATGTGGGGCCATTCGGCGTTTCCCCAGATAAAACCTGCCAAAATAAACCTGTCCCTTTTTGGCAGGTTAATCGGGGGACTATTTCACCGCAACTTAGGGCACGGTTAGGGAGTGTGCACCTTAAAGAGTGGTGCCCTTGATTAGAGAGGTCGCGCTCGTCTCTCTAATTGTCTCTCTAAAGAGAAAGCCAGTTAAAGAGATAACATTGGGCTATCTAACAGTGAATTCGATACATCTCTCTAAATGTCTCTCTAAAATAAGGTGCTTATCTCTCTAAAGT
>ENA-OQJF01000181-OQJF01000181.1-human-gut-metagenome-genome-assembly--contig:-NODE-181-length-17087-cov-3.366804_pt1 | contig 17087 bp, 12 predicted proteins | sample MGYA00242595_ERZ504761 | MGnify/ENA primary metagenome ERZ504761 (study PRJEB26092, sample SAMD00036367) | human gut metagenome | host: Homo sapiens | study: EMG produced TPA metagenomics assembly of...
TTTGCACCACGGTAGAAGAGAGGCTGGGTAAGCGAACCAAGTACAGAGGCAAGCAGTTTACCAGGATTGATAATGGCACTACCGGCGCTATTGGTCCAACCGGCCGAGCCGCTGATAGTGATTTGCGGATAGAAGGCGGCACGGGCCGAATTTGCATTGTAGTAAGTACCGGCCAATGCCATTTCGGCTGCTTTCACATCCGGACGGTTAGAGAGTAGTTGCAAAGGAACACCCACTGAGAAATCTTCAGGTAATTGCTGCTCTTCCAGAACCCCCCGTTTGATGGTCTGTGGTGCTTGTGCCAATAGCATGGACATAGCGTTCTCAGCTTCACGGATACTCTTCTGGATAGCCGGAATAGACGCCAGTACTTGTGCATAGGCAGCCTTGCTTTGTTCCACCCCTGCAGAGGTAGTGTTGAACATAGCCGCATCTTTCATTGCCTGCATGGTTTCAACATTACGCTTCATGATGTCGGCAGTCTGTTCGGTAATATCGAGCTGACGGTCGAGCATCAATAAGGTGTAATAGGTATTGGCAATGCCCGAAATGATCTGAGTCTGTACAGCCTGACGATATGCTTTGGTTTGCAACAATGTTACTTGTGCACCGCGTTTGGCATTCAGCAACTTGCCGAATAGATCGATCTCCCAGCTGGCTGTTGCCGGCAACGAATAGGTTTTGGTTGCGGCATGCTTATCAAAGCTGCTGATGGTTCCTTGTGGTGACAATCCGAGTGAAGGAGCGTAAGCCAGACGGGCTGACATCAGTGATGCCTGTGCCTCTTTCACTTTCAGCGCAGCAGTCAGCAGATCTGTATTGTGGGTTAATCCCTGTTCGATTAACGCTTGCAGTTGAGGATCGGTGAAGACCTCTCTCCAAGGCAGATTTCCGAAGTTGACAGTATCGGATACCAGTGTATCGGCAACAGATACTGTGTCCCGGTAAAGACCGGAGGCTTCAATATCTTTAGGTCTGTCATATGATTTGTAGATGTGGCAGCTGCTCAAGAGAGCAGTTGCACACAACATACCTATAATTTGTTTCTTCATATTCTTTTCTTTATTCCTATTTAGCGTATTGTTCAATTTCTGTTTCTGCATCCGTATTATCGATGTCTTCCCATTCAATAGGTTTCACCTTCTCTTGTAGATACTGGAAGATAACGAACAAAGCAGGAACCACGAATATCTGGCATATCATACCGATAAACATACCGCCTACCGCAGCCGTACCCAAAGCACGGTTACCATTGGCACCTACGCCCACTGGCAAACATCAAAGGCAACAGGCCGACAACCATGGCCAATGAAGTCATCAGGATCGGGCGGAGACGGGCACCTGCACCCAATACGGCAGCCCAAGTGATACTCATACCCATCTTACGACGGTCGAGAGCAAACTCTACAATTAGGATGGCGTTCTTTGCCAACAGACCCATCAACATGATCAATGCGATCTGCATATAAATGTTGTTGGTAGCTGCTCCCAGTATCGAAGGACATTGTTTGCCAATCCCATCAGGTGGGCGAAAATGAAGCTACCTGCCAGACCGAACGGTATAGAAAGCAGTACGGCAAACGGAAGAATATAACTTTCGTATTGTGCACTCAGCAACAGATAAACAAATACGAAGCAGAGGACGAAGATCATCGCAGTAGTACTGCCGCTCGAACTTTGTTCTTCACGGGTCATACCCGAGAATTCATATCCGTATCCGGTAGGCAACGTCTGTTCTGCCACTTCCTGCATGGCTTGGATGGCCTGACCGGAACTGTATCCGTCAGCCGGCGAACCATTGATAGTCATCGCCGTAAACATGTTGAAACGCTTGATGTTGTCCGGTCCGTAAATACGTTTAACGCTCATAAACTGAGTGATAGGAGCCATCTCGTTACCGTTGCGTACTTTAACCGAGTTCAGTGACTCCAGATTGGTACGGCTGTTCGGATCGGCCTGAATCATTACACGGTACATCTTACCGAACCGGTTGAAGTTGGACGAATATAGACCACCGTAATATCCTTGCAGGGTAGTAAGGATGTCGCTCGGAGATAATCCGGCCTTCTTACAAGCAGCGGCATCGATATCGATCATGTACTGCGGGAAGTTCGGGTTGAACGAAGTCTGTGCCGACTGAATTTCGGGGCGTGCCTGTAGCTTGGTGATAAAGTCCTGAGCTACTTCATAGAATTTATCCAGACTACCGCCTGTCTTATCCTGTAAGTTCATTTCGAAACCGTTGGATACACTGTAACCCGGAATCATAGGGGGAGCGAATAACAGTACGCGGGCGTCTTTAATCACTTCACGGGCTTTCAGATACAGCATACCTGAAACGAAGTCAGAACGTTGAGCGATGGAACGCTCATCCCAGTTCTTCATTTTACAGATAAATGAACCGTAGCTGGGACCCTGACCGGCGATAAAGCTATAACCGGCGATCATGGTACGGCTTTCGATAGCCGGGTCGGAGGCCAGTAGGCTATCTACCTGCCACATCACTTCCTGAGTGCGTTCCAGTGAGCTTCCGGGAGGCATATCGACTACTGCCATAATCGTTCCTGTATCTTCATTCGGTACCAAACCGGTCGGAGTCACTTTCATCAGGAAGATGAGCAGTGCGAAACCCACTACTACGGAGCCGATGGTCAGCACCGGTTTCTGGATGAAGAAGAGAACACGTTTTTTATATTTCTTCAATACTGTGTCATAAGCAGCATTGAACGAAGCATGGAAACGGCTTGCCAAAGTCGATTTCTTTTTAGCATCAGGATCGTGGGGTTTCAGTAAGATGGCGCACAATGCAGGGCTCAGTGTCAAGGCATTTACTGCCGACAAGGCAATAGCAATAGCCATAGTCAGACCAAACTGACGGTAGAATGTACCGGAAGTACCGGTCATAAAGCTTACCGGAATAAACACGGACATCATAACCAATGTAATGGAGACGATAGCGCCACCCAATTCGTTCATGGCGTCGATGGAAGCTAACCGGGCCGATTTATAGCCTTGGTCGAGCTTGGCATGGACACCCTCGACGACGACGATGGCATCGTCCACCACTATGGCAATGGCGAGTACCATGGCACAGAGGGTAAGTAAGTTGATACTGAATCCGATGATGTAAAGCACAAAGAATGTACCGATCAATGCTACCGGGATCGCGATGGCCGGAATCAGTGTCGAGCGTAGATCCTGCAAGAAAATGTAAACCACGATAAATACCAGGATAAAGGCTTCAATCAAAGTCTTCACAACTTCGTGGATAGAAGCAAACAAGAAGTCGTTGGCATTTTGTGAGATATTTACTTTGACTCCCGGTGGGAAAGTCGATTCTGATTTTTCAAGCAAGTCGAGGATGTCATTGATGATGGCAGTCGCGTTCGAACCGGCTGTCTGGAATACGATAACCGTTACGGCAGGATGACCGTTTACGTTGTTAGAGAACCCGTATGTCAGACGACCTAACTCGATTGTGGCAATATCTTTCAACCGGAGCACCTGCCCGTCAGAATTGGCACGGATCACGATGTTCTCAAACTCTTCCTGGCTCTGCAGACGTCCTTTATAACGCAGCGTATATTGGAAAGTCTGTTTGCCCTGTTCACCGAATGAACCCGGAGCAGCCTCGATATTCTGTTCGGCCAATGCTGCCGAAACATCGGTAGGCATCAGGTGATATTGGGCCATTACGTCCGGTTTCAACCAGATACGCATAGAATAGTCTGCACCGAGCACCATGGCGTCACCTACACCCGGTACACGTTGAACTTCCGGTACGAGATTGATTTTAGCATAGTTCTCAAGGAATTCGTTATCATATTTGTCATCCGAACTATACAGGGAGAATACCAGCAACATACTGGTTTGTCGTTTTGAGGTAATCACACCTACCTTGGTTACTTCGGCCGGCAACAGACCCTGTGCTTTGGCTACACGGTTCTGTACGTTTACGGCAGCCATATCCGGGTCCGTACCCTGTTTAAAGTAAACCTCGATAGAGGCCTCTCCGGTATTGGTGGCAGTAGAAGTCATGTACATCATGTTTTCTACACCGTTGATCTGCTCCTCTAACGGAGCAATCACACTGTTCAATACAGTTTGTGCATTGGCTCCCTGATACGTCGTGTTGACACGTACAGTAGGAGGGGCAATATCCGGATACTGGGAGATAGGCAGCGACAGCAGGCCTAACACACCCAGAATCACTATCACGATGGAGATAACCGTTGATAGTACCGGACGATTAATAAATCTATCTAATTTCATATTCTGCTTTTTGAGTTAACTCGTTTACTGATTTTTGCGTTCTTCCAAAGCTGCTTTAAAGCGTTCGGCCGATTCCTGCTGGGTGAGCGGCTTGATAGTAGCACCGTCTTTCAGGGTGCTGACGTTTTCGACAACGATTTTGTCGCCGGCTTTCAGTCCTGCAGTGACTACATAGTTTTGTCCGTCGTTGAGATTTAATATTTCTATTTCGGTATTTTTCACAGTGTTATCCGGCTGGAGCAGATATACGAATTTCTTATCCTGTATTTCGTAAGTTGCTTTTTGAGGGATAACGATTACATTCTCCTTGCTATAAGGAATCTGGATGTTACCGGTACCGCCTGTTCTCAACAGATGTCCGTGATTCGGGAAAGTGGCACGCATGCTTACAGCACCTGTGTTTTGGTCGATGACTCCGCTTACCGTCTCTATTTTACCGCTATCGGCATACAACGTTCCGTCAGCCAATGTCAGTTGAACAGCCGGGAAGCTATTCAGAAATTCAGTCTGAGAACCGTCCTGACGGATCAAGTTCAGTAATTCCTTTTCTGTCAGTGAAAAGTAAACGTACATCTGAGTGATGTCCGAGATCACAGTGAGAGGTGACGGGCTTGAAGCGCTTACCAAGCTACCTACACGGTAAGGGATTGTTCCGGCTACACCGTCCGAAGGGCTTGTTACGCGTGTGTATGCCAGATTTTGGTTAGCGCTGATCAGCTGGGCTTCGGCAGATGCCAATTGAGCTTTTGCAGATGCAAGTGTATTTTCAGCCATTTCCAGATCATAGTCGCTGATGATGTTTTCTTGTTTAATTCACGTTTGTTTTTTACAGTGATTTCCTGAGTAGAAACATTCGCTTTAGCTGTGGCTACAGCGGCTTTTGCTGCACGGGCGGCAGATTCATACTGCACCGGATCGATGACGAACAGTACCTGTCCTTTTTTGACCATAGATCCTTCATCAATATTCAGTTTAGTGATAAACCCGGAAACCTGCGGGCGGATTTCGATATCCTGTTTACCCTTGATTGTGGCCGGATAGGAGCTTTTCAGATTGACAGTGGTGGGCTGCAATGTCTCTACTGCACATTCGGGAGTTCCTCCCATGTTGAAGCCCTTTTTGCCGCAACCCGACAACAAGGCTAAACAAAATGCAAACAAAACAATTTTACTTTTCATACCTTCTTTATATTCAATTTTTAATGATGTTCATTTTGTGGCAAAGTGGTTTATCGTGATAACCTTATCAGGTATAGGTGAAAACTGATTACCCTTAATTAGTTTTCCGCGACAAAAGTACTCTTTATTTTCTATACTGTTGTTTTTTAATATCTGTTTTTAACGATGTTTTTCTCTAATTAATATAGGTGTAAAGCTCAAAATTACTTCAGATGGGTGCGAAACAGGCGGGGGCAGAAAAAAGATGATAAAAAAACAGTGATCCGGAAAATTCCGGACCACTGTCCCTGTTGTCATGGAATCTTGTTTCACATATTCACTTTGTGGCGTACGGGGGTCAGGATGAAACTGAATTCATAATCCTGATAAGGTACACGGTATTTCTCCAGTGGAAGTGTTCCCCAACTGTTGACACATCCCAGACCCATCTGTACTTTATCGATGCAAAGGTTAGTGAAAGGAGCTTTCGCTACTTCAGGAGAGTGGCGTTGGTCTTTTTGTACTCCGTCATCCAAAGACTCGATGCTATAGTTCAAGGCAGAGGCGGAGAAAGGAGCGTCACCTACAAACTGCAGACCGTTTCCGCTGATATTCAATACTCTCCACCAGCGCAAATCGGTTTTGGTACCGGTTTCTTGCGGACGGATGTACGGGTAGAACTGTTCGGCAACTGTCTGGCGATATTTGCCAATTAAAGTAGAGTGATTGCGGTCGGCATAATTTTCAACCGGACCGCGGCCATAATATTCCACTTCATTGAAGTTTTCGGGCATTTGCATTTGCATGCCGAAACGGAACATATCAGAAACCTTTTCTTCTTTGCCGGCTTCCATCTTTTGAGTTACTTTGACCGCTCCCTCATTGTTGATAACATAAGTCAGGAATAGTTTTCCTTTTACAGCTTTCATTTCATATTCAGCTTGAACGATTGCCTGTTCGTTTTCGATACTTTGTTTCAATGAAGTCAACTTCAGTCCCGGATTTTTCCAGACAGCATACCGGTGCTGTAATCCTGCTCCATAATCATTATCGGTAGGAGCACGCCAGAAGTTAGGAGTCAGTTGAGCTCCCGGATTTAATAATTGTATACCATCTGCTTCGTAACGAGAGAGATATCCATTGTGCTTATTGAATTCGATTATGAAGTTTTCGCCTTCTACAATCAGATAATTATGGTCGTTGTCCTTAATGACCGGTACGACAATGTCAAGATTAGATGCTTTCTGGTTCTTTAATTCCAATGCTTTGGCTGTATACGGACGGATGGTCAGCTGGTCATATGCCACTGTACTTCCTGCCGGCATCAGTGTTTCGGCAGCTTTCAGCTTATAAGTTACGTTGAGCAACAACTCTTTACATGGACAGACCTTTTCCGTATTCAGATTCAGTTTGAGAGTCGCTGTTTGTTGGGGAGCCACGTTCAGGTCCTGAACGACTCCGGTTTGCATTACTTCACCGTTTGCCAGTAATTGCCACTCCATATAATAAGCGGACAAATCCCGGAAGAAGTTTTCGTTATATACCTTTATTTCTCCCTTTGACAGATCGCCGGGAGTAGTCCAGATTGACTGGTAGAAGTATCCCACTTCATGGGCATGCGGGTTGGGGCGACGGTCGGGGCTGATCAGTCCGTTGTCGTTAAAATTATTGTCCGAAGCATCGTATTTATTGAAGTCACCGCCATATCCGTAGATGTCTATTCCATCCTTATTTTTCCAATGGTTCGACTGGTCTACAAAGTCCCAGATAAAACCTCCCTGATATTTGGGATATTTGCGTATCAGATCCCAATACTCTTTGAAGCCCCCTTGCGAGTTACCCATAGCATGAGCATATTCACATTGGATCAAAGGTTTGTCTATATTGCCTTCGCTGTACTTCTTGCAGGCGTCATAATCGTAATACATCGGGCAGAAAATGTCTGTAAATTCATTGGTACCCGCCTGCTCATATTGTACGGCGCGTGTTTTGTCCTCGTTTTTGATCCATGTATAGCACTGTTCGAAGTTCGGGCCGTATCCGGCTTCGTTTCCTAATGACCAGAAAATGATGGAAGGATGGTTATACCCTCTCTGTACATTGCGTTGGTTGCGTTCCATGTGTGCTTTTTTGTAAGATGGATTTTTGGCAAGTGTTTCTTTGCCATATCCCATTCCGTGCGACTCGATATTGGCCTCTGCCACTACATAGATACCGTATTGGTCGCAAAGGTCATACCACAGATTGTCGTCCGGATAGTGACAGGTACGTACCGCGTTAATGTTCAGCTGCTTCATACGCAGAATATCTTGCAGCATGCGTTCACGGGAAACCACGTATCCTCCGTCCGGATCCATTTCGTGGCGGTCGGCACCTTTAAAGAGCACCGGTTGCCCGTTCACCAGTATCTGTCCGCCCTTCAATTCAATTTTGCGGAAACCTACTTTTACCGGGATCACTTCCAGCGTGTTGCTGCCGTTTTTCAGGGTTGCAGTCAGTGTATATAAGTTGGGTGTTTCTGCTGTCCATTTTTCAGGATTGCTCACGTCCATGACAACAGACTTTTGTCCATTTCCGTTAACCTGTGCCGTAGCAACACTTTTTCCTGCCGGATCTGTCAGGTTCAACTCTACTGTTCCGCTTCCGTTCAGATTGAGTGCCACGTTCAATGTACCGTTTGTATAATTGCTGTCCAAGTCGGGAGTTACACGGATATCTTGAATATATTTTTTATTGCGGCTGTACAAATAGCAGTTACGTCCCACTCCCGAGTAGCGGAAAAAGTCCTGATCTTCCAGGTACGTACCGTCACACCAGCGGAATACCTGAAACGCAATCAGGTTCTTGCCCGGTTTCAGATATTTGGTCAGGTTAAATTCAGCTTCCAGTTTACTGTCTTCGCTATATCCCACATATTTACCGTTGACCCATAGATACATGTTTGAAGTGACCGAACCAAAGTGGGCGAATATTTCTTTTTCTGACCATTCGGCAGGAATAATGATTTCTTTCCGATACGATCCTACATGGTTGTTTTCTATGGGCACATAAGGAGGATTGTTTTTGTATTGGCTTCTCCAGGCGTAACCTACGTTGACATAAATCGGATCACCGTATCCGTTCATTTCCCAAACACCGGGGACTTTCATCTGTCCCCAACCTTTATCATTATAGTCTGTCCGGTAGAAGTCGGTCGGTCGAGCATCTGCATTTTTCACCCAGTTGAATTTCCAGATGCCATTCAGGGTCATAAAGTTGCTTGAGTTTTCCTTATCGGCTTTTGCGGCTTCTTCACTTGAAGAGTAAGCAAAGTAATTGGTGTGCATCGGTGCACGGTTTACCGCATTAATTTCGGGGTTTTTCCATTCGTCATGTTGAGCCATGGTCGCCAGGCTACACATCGCCAGGCAGCAAGTCAGCAGTTGTCTTTTCATGGGGTTAATCTTATTAGGTTTGTAAATTGTTGGTCAAAGATACGTTTTTGTCTTGTCGGACAGAGTCTTTTTGGATAAATTAGTGTAAAGTATAGCATTAATTAATGGATAAGGCTTATTTTTGCAGCATGTTAAAAGACAATATATATAGAAAAAAACGACTCATCCGTAGTCTGTTGGGAGTTGCTGCTCTGGTAGCTACCCTTTATTCTTGTGCCAGTATGGGACGTCCGGATGGGGGACCTTTTGATGAAACTCCACCCCGCTTCATCGGCAGTACGCCGGCAGCAGGAGCCGTAAATACTAAAAAGTCAAAGATTGTCCTTGATTTCGATGAGTTTATTAAACTTGAAAAGGCCAGTGAAAAGGTAGTGGTTTCGCCTCCCCAGTTGCAACAACCGGAGATTAAACCCGGAGGGAAGCGGATTACTGTAAACCTGCTCGACTCTTTGAAGCCCAATACCACCTATACAATCGATTTCTCGGATGCGATCGTCGATAACAACGAGGGCAATCCGCTCGGTAATTTTGCGTTTACATTCTCTACAGGGGCCTCTATCGATACAATGGAGGTATCGGGCACCTTGCTTGAAGCTTCTGATCTGGAACCCATTAAAGGTATGTTGGTGGGACTACATTCCAACCTGAATGACTCGGCTTTTACCAAACTTCCTTTTGATCGTGTAGCTCGTACCGATAGTCGTGGACACTTCACGATTCGTGGGATTGCACCGGGCAAATATCGTATTTTCGGTTTAATGGATGCCGATCAGAATTTCTTCTATAACCAAAAAGGTGAAGCGGTGGCTTTCAATGACTCGCTGATTATTCCCCGCTTCGAAGAGCGGATACGCCAGGATACTGCCTGGGTCGATTCACTGACCATCGATACGATTGTTGAGCAGAAATATACCTACTTCCTGCCCGATAATATTGTGCTTCGCTCATTTAAAAAGCCTTCTGTTTCACAATACCTGGTTAAGAGCGAACGCCTTACTCCGAATAAATTTTCTTTGTATTTTTCGGCTCCGGCAGATTCTTTGCCTGTGTTGAAAGGCTTGAATTTCGACGAGAAGGATGCTTTTGTGATAGAAAAGACATTCCGCAACGACACTATTCATTATTGGATACGCGACTCTTTGCTTTATCAGCAAGATACACTTACGTTGAGCCTGAACTATTTGTACACTGATACGTTAAATCAATTAGTTCCTCGTACGGATACGCTAAGGTTGGCCGCAAAAGAAAGTGAAGAAAGAAGAGCCTAAAAAGAAAAAGAAGAAAGACGATGAGCCGGAACCGACTAAGTTCTTGTCGGTAAACACACACGCTCCTTCGTCTATGGACGTGTTCGATTATATCACCATGACTTTTGAAGAACCGGTAGCCCGCTTTGACAGTGCGGCTATTCATCTTCGCCCAGAAAGTAGATACGATATGGACCGACGTTCCTTTTGAGCTCGAACATGATTCGCTCGATGTGCGCCGCTATAACCTCTATTATGATTGGGAACCCGGAGGCGAGTATGAATTTGCCGTCGATTCCACAGCTTTTCATGGCATTTACGGGCTGTTTACCGATAAGATAAAGCAAGCCTTCAAGGTTCGTCAAATCGGAGAATACGGTAATGTGTTCCTCAACATAACCGGAGCAGATTCTATCGCTTTTGTCGAACTGTTGGATAATCAGGATAAAGTTCTTCGCAGGCGTCCGGTGATTGACGGGAGAGCGGAGTTTTACTATCTGAATCCCGGCAAATACGGAGCCCGGTTGGTAAACGATACCAATGGCAACGGAGTGTGGGATGCCGGTGACTATGAGAAGGGTATACAGCCTGAGATGGTATACTATTATCCGCATATTATTGAATTTAAAGCAAACTGGGATGCTACTCAGGACTGGAATGTGACAGCTGTGCCTCTGGATAAGCAAAAGCCGGACGAACTTAAAAACAGAAACCAGATGAAGACAAGAAGAAAAAGACCCGAGATAGTCAAAACGCAAACCGTAGCCGCCGCAATTAGGCGGAAAGAGTGGATATGTCTTATTATCGCCCTGCTTTTTGCTTTCCCATCATCGGGCAATGCCCAGTGTGAAGCAAAGAACGATGCGTTTAAGTCCGGTGAGCACGTCATGTACGAACTTTATTTCAACTGGAAATTCATTTGGAAGAAAGTGGGACTTGCCAGCCTTACTACTAACTCGACGACTTATCACTCCGAGCCGGCCTATCGGGTCAATTTATTGGCCATTAGCAGTAAAGAGGCCGACTTCTTCTTTAAGATGCGGGATACGCTGACAAGCGTCATGACTGAAAAGCTGGAACCCCGCTATTTTCGGAAGGGAGCCGAAGAAGGAAAACGTTATACCGTCGATGAAGCCCGTTTCTCGTTTCGGGAGGGCATGTGTTATGTCAATCAAAAACGGGTGCGTAAAGACGGGAGTATCACCGAGACGGAGCAAAGTGACAATCGTTGTATCTATGATATGCTTACTATTCTGGCGCAGGCCCGTTCGTTCGATCCAAAGGAATATACCATCGGTCAACGTATCCAGTTCCCGATGGCGACGGGGCGTAGAGTAGAAGAACAGACCCTGATTTACCGGGGAATTAAGAAGATTACTGCCGAGAACGATACTACCTATCGCTGCCTGATATTCTCACTCGTGGAATATAATAAAAAGGGAAAGGAGAAAGAGGTCATAACGTTCTATGTGACGGACGACCGGAATCACCTTCCGGTACGTCTGGATATGCACCTTAACTTTGGTTCGGCCAAGGCATTCCTGAAGAGTGTCAGTGGTTACCGACATCCTCAGACTTCTATTGTCACAAAGTGAACGGAACTTCGTCTTTTTTGCGGAATACGCTCGACTCGAAGGTAGCTATCAGTCTGCCTTCCTGATCGGTTACATCTATCTGATAATAACCTGTGCTGCGTCCGGTATAGCGTTCGCGTGCTTCGGCATAGAGTGTGTCTCCGGGGCCGCTGGCGCGCAAGAAAGTGATATTGGAAGAGAGCGAAAAGGCCAATGTGCCATGTGAGTTAGCTGCTGCTGCAAGTGCCAGATCGGCTAAAGTAAAGATGGCGCCTCCCTGTGTCCGTTGTCCCGCATTCAGATGTTCGGGTTTTATTTCCAGTTTTGCTTTGCTGTATCCTTCTCGTATCTCGATCAGCTCTACACCCGCATTGGTGGCAAACAGGTCGTTTTTGAAAAATTCTTGTGCTGTCATTTTTATATCTGTTCTGAATTAGCCACAGAGGACGCGGAGCATACAAAGCTATTACTTTGTTCCCTCCGCATCCTCTGTGATGTTTTCTAAATACAACTTTCTGAAGCTTTTTATTTATTCAGTTTCCACTCAAATCCGTCCTTAGTATCTTTAATTTCGAATCCCAATGCAGTCAGTTCGTTACGGATCAAGTCACTGGTTGCCCAGTCTTTGTTGGCTTTTGCCTTCACACGTTGTTCCAGCAACATATCGACCACTTTTCCATAAGCGGCTTCACGTCCGTCCGACGAACCGATTTCTTCTTTCAGACCCAGGATATCGAAGCAGAATGTATGGAATACTTCTTTCAGGTCTTTCAGGTCATCGGCAGAAATGGTGTTGTTGCCGGCAATGATATTATTGATCATCTTGGCTCCGTCAAAGAGATGTGAAATCACAATCGGAGTATTCAGGTCATCGTTCATTGCTTCAAAACACTTCGTGCGCAAGCTTTTTACATCGACGTTCGAAGTAGCTGCGGGAGTGATTTTTTCCAGACTGTCTACTGCTTCCATCAGTCGGCTCAGTCCCTTTTCTGCTGCTTGCAAGGCTTCGTTGCTGAAATCCACCGGACTGCGGTAGTGTGCCTGTAAGATAAAGAAGCGTATGGTCATCGGGCTGTAAGCCTGAGTCAGCAATTTGTGCGAGCCGCTGAAGAATTCATCCAGCGTGATGAAGTTTCCGAGACTCTTGCCCATCTTGGTGCCGTTGATGGTGATCATGTTGTTGTGCATCCAGTAGTGAACCATATCGTCACCCTGTGAAGCTACCGACTGTGCGATTTCGCATTCGTGGTGCGGGAAGATCAGATCCATGCCTCCTCCGTGAATGTCGAAGTGTTCGCCCAGATACTTACGTCCCATAGCCGTACACTCGGCATGCCAGCCGGGGAAACCGTCACCCCATGGTGAAGGCCAGCGCATGATATGTTCCGGTTGTGCCCGTTTCCAAAGAGCAAAGTCGGCAGGATTATGTTTTTCTTCCTGGCCGTCCAGCTCGCGGGTTGTATTCAGTACATCGTCCAGGTTACGTCCCGAGAGTTTGCCATAATGGTGGTCTTTATTGTATTTGGCTACATCGAAATATACCGAACCCTGACTTTCGTATGCATAGCCGGCATCCAGAATCTTTTTTACCAGTTCGATCTGTTCGATGATATGTCCCGAGGCATGTGGCTCAATGCTGGGGGGAAGTACGTTCAGTGCCTCCATGGCTTTATGATACCGGTTCAGGTAGTATTGCACTACTTCCATGGGTTCCAATTGTTCCAGACGGGCTTTCTTGGCAATCTTATCTTCGCCTTCATCTGCGTCATGTTCCAGGTGGCCTACGTCGGTAATGTTACGCACGTATCGCACTTTATAACCCAACCGGGTGAGATAACGGAAGAGTACGTCGAACGTGATGGCCGGACGGGCATGTCCCAGATGTGCATCGCCATATACCGTCGGTCCGCAGACATACATGCCCACATGTGGAGCGTGCAAAGGCACAAACAGCTCTTTTTTTCTATCTAAAGTGTTGTAAATCGTCAGTTGATGTTCCATAACGTTTGAGATTTATTCTGTTTTAAACCACAAAGTTAGAATAAATAATTTGAATTGGGACGTGTTCTGCCGGATTATTCTCTGTAAGTATATGTGTCTGATGTAAGATCGGGCCACTCATACGAAAAATGCATTCCGATCTTCCATCTTCCACCTTTTTCTGTTTACTTATCTAATTATCAACGAAATGAATGGGTGGAAGATAGCGTTTTCAAGCCGTTTATCTTCCACCTTTATCTTCCATCTTCCACCCACTGTTTTTGATGGATAAGGTATTGATCTGTAATTGTATATAGCGTATTATCTATCTGTTTATGCCGTTTAAAGCATTTCCTTTTCCTTAGTATCTTTAGTGAAAATGGTCCGGACTTTATCTCGTCCCGCATACCTGTGCCCATGAGCCCGTATACCCGGGCCCACCGGCCCGGGTATACGGGCTGAGATAAGTTTAGTATGATGAATGATAATATACTTATATATAACGCGTTAATATCATGGAGAAATCAACTTGCTTTCTTATTAATTTCTGTGTTTAAGCTGTTGTCTCCCCCTTCTCGGGTGCTTTTTGTAAAGAACTTGTTTACGACCGCAGCTACACCGTCCTCCTCGTTGCTAAGGGTAATGTAGTCGGCGGCTTTCTTTACCGGTTCCTGTGCATTGCCCATGGCTACACCCAATCCGGCAAATTGAATCATTGAAAGATCGTTGTAGCCGTCGCCTACAGCCACTATCTCTTCCCGGTTCATGTTCAGCTTGTTAAGTAAGACAGATAAAGATTGTGCCTTGTCTATTCCCTGTGGTACCAGTTCGAGGAAGAAGGGCTCCGAGCGGTAAACACTCAGTTGACCTTGCAGTTCTACCGAAAGTTCGGCTTCAATGGGAATCAGACGATGTGGCTCACCCACAATCAAGCACTTAGGAAGCGGCAGACGGATATCTTTCAGAAAATCCTTGGAAGGATATATCTGCATTTTATTGAGGAAAGCCTCTTTCCGGACATACACGTCATCGGGATATTCAGTGATGATATATTGCCGGTCGTAAGTCAGGATAGGGAGTTGGTTGCGTGTGGCGCATTCGTATAGCCGAGGTATCACTTCGTCCGGCAATACATTGGCATAAACGATCTCTCCGGTACTCCAGTCGATAATTTCTCCGCCGTTATAGGAGAGGATAAATCCGCCGAACTCCTTCATGCGCAGTTCGTCGGCCAAGGGTGCAATGCCGAAGGTAGGACGTCCCGATGCAAGTATCAGTTTCACACCCTGTTGCTGTACACGTATCAGTGCTTCTCGGTTGCGTGGAGTTATCTCTTTTTTAGCGTTGGTCAGTGTTCCGTCCAAGTCGAGTACGAGGAGTTTGTATTTCATCAGTCGCTTTTGTTTGGGTTTTGAGGGTGCAAAGGTAGTGGTTTTGGGTATATCACCCAAACAGGATGCGAGTAAATAAAGAATGAATGATACGTAGTCTGTTTGATGCGCTTTGATACGTTTATGCTATTGGGGAATTTATTGTCTTGAAATTTTTCTTTATTTTCTTTAAAATCAGAAATAAATACACGATATTTGTATAAATAGAGAATTAGATATGAGGCCGATAAAACTAATTTGGGGTATTGGAGGGACACTATTGGTAGCTTTATTAATAGGTTGTTATTTCTATCAGAGAAGTAATGAGATGATGCGTGTGGAATCAAAAAATCTATTCATACAGGCATTAAAAGGTGAAATGCTGCGAATGGAAAGGGAACTGGATCTATCATGTGTGTCTATGAATGTATCGGGTGCAACGGCTCTTTGGACCAGACTTTCTGTGAAAACTGAGTTTGGTACAAAAGATTATGTTGTAGATGTAAAAAAGGATTTGAAAAATATATCTTCTGATTTTAATGAGCGTTCTTTGCATTCTGTTGTTTGCATGGAGAAGCAGCTTTCTGCTGATACTTTGAATCGGATTTGGGCAGATAGTTTGAGAATGCGGCATATTGTCGCTAAAACCTCTGTACAGGTAGTTAGTGCCGATTCAAGTAAATGTATTCGTTCTGAAGGGAGTTGTGACAATAATTGTTTTGTATCGCCCATTTGGATTGCCTATGTCGGGAACGAGTGTGAGGTAGAGGTTGCCGGTTTTTTATCTTCTACTTGTTGGTCGGTGATTCGATACTCTTCTTCTTCATTTGTCCTTATTGTTGGAGTGACTTTTATACTTTTTGCTTTTTTCTACTATGTGTATAAGGTGAAAAAACATTTGTCTGATTCGGAGGTTGAAGAAGAGCTTCTAAAGGAAAGGCTGGAGAAGGAGAGAGAGCGGTATCAAGATTTAGAAGAGAAACGCAGGCAATATGAACAACAATTGAATTTGCTTCAACAAGAAGAAAAAATGCGGATAAGAGAACTGAGTGATCTACGGGAGAAGCATAAACAAAAAGAAGCTCAGATTGAAGTATTGTCAGTAGAGAAGAAACGTAGCAAAGAACAGCAAAGTATTCTTGAAAAGGAATGTCAAGAGGGTATGCTCCAAATAACGATGCTTTCCGATAAATTGGAAAAGGAAAAGATAGACCGGGGAGAGCTTCAACAAAAGTTGGCTGCATGCGAACTGCAAATAGCGGAACTGAGAAAAATAAAAGAAATGTTGGGTGAAGAATTAGTCATTTATAAACTCTGTTCAGGGTTGACTTTTGATCCTCGAAATCATATTTTGGATTGTGCCGGAAACCGGATAAAACTGGATGCTCAGGGTAGCCGGCTTTTACTCCTTTTTTTAGAGGCCTCTGAAAATAAACTATCATATGAAGAACTGCTTGAAATGATGTGGGCTGATCGTCGAAAGGATAAGAATCGTTTATGGACGGCTGTTTCTCGTTTGCGTAAAGCTTTAGCGCCTACTCGTGTTATCATAAAGGTGAAAAATGAAGGCGGGTATCAGTTAGTGCTGCCTAAGGAGAGTGATGACTTCTCGCAGAGAGAACTCTTTTGATGTAAGTTCTTGTAAGGAGGCATTTTATTGATTTTCAACTTGTAAGTTTTAGTAAGGAACGTTTTCTTAATAGATAGAAAAAATCGTCTATATTTGTTATGTGTTACTAAAACAACCGAGTATATGAAAAAGTTTTTAAAAGCAATTGGCTGCTTTGCCATTTTTGTATTGGCTGTATTCTCGTATTTCAGAGAGCAACCTTATAAGTTGGATTCTTTGTCGTTACAGAATGTTGAAGCATTGGCTGAAGGTGAGGAATATACACATATTTCTTGTATAGGTGTAGGCTCTTTGGATTGTCCTGTTAATCATAGTGGTGTGAAGTATATATTTAAAGGATATTAATATTAATTGGGTTGGGAAGGGGTGGAACGATGCATGCTCTGGAAAAGTTTAGAATCGTCCACTCCCGGAAAAACCTTC
>ENA-OQJF01000182-OQJF01000182.1-human-gut-metagenome-genome-assembly--contig:-NODE-182-length-17020-cov-3.025928_pt1 | contig 17020 bp, 13 predicted proteins | sample MGYA00242595_ERZ504761 | MGnify/ENA primary metagenome ERZ504761 (study PRJEB26092, sample SAMD00036367) | human gut metagenome | host: Homo sapiens | study: EMG produced TPA metagenomics assembly of...
ATTTTTTTTTCTCAGATTGAACCGGTCGTGCTGTCCATACTAAGCTATACTCGCAGTTGTTGAGGCGGACGGTACTATCCTTTACCAGTTCCATTTTTACCATGAGTCCGCCGTCGGTACGGCGGGCGGACATATTGGAAATATAATTTCCCAAAGAATATACGACAAGATGTTTGTCATTTGTCAGGCTATCCGTACGGACTTCAATTGGTTGGACAACGTGCGGATGTGAACCAATGACATGGTCTACTCCTTTTTGAAGAAGCCAGCCGGCAAGGAACTTTTGCTCTTTATCAGGAAGGGATTGATATTCGATTCCCCAATGCATACAGGCGATAATGGCATCCGGATGCAGTGTCTTGCTCACTTCGATGTCTTTGGCGATAATAGCCGTATCAATATAGTTCACGATATTGGGAGGAGTAACGGCGATTCCGTTGGTTCCATACGTATAGTTGAGCAGGGCGATACGGAATCCGTTCTTTTCTAACAGGAGTGGATATTTCTTTTCGCGTTCTTCGGCATTGGTGTACGTACCGGCATGAGGGATATTCAGAGAGTCGATCAGAAGAATAGTACGTTCCAATCCTGATCTTCCGCGGTCGAGACTGTGGTTGTTGGCTGTCACCAGTACGTTGAAACCGGCGTCGTGAATGGCGGTGAGGAATTCGTCGGGTGCGCTGAAAGCAGGATAACCTTTATAGGGCTTTCCACCCAAAGTAACTTCCAGATTGGCTATGGCAAGATCTACACTCCCAATTTCTTCTTTCACGTATTCAAAGCAAGCGGAGTAATCATAAGTCCCTGTTGCGGTACGCGCAGCATTGATCTGTCCTTGATGTTGCATGAGATCGCCTACGAAAAGAAGCCGCAAGGTGTCGGCATACATGATGCTGTCGGGTGTCGACAGAGTATCAGATAAGGTATTAATAGAATCTCTCCTTGCCTGCGACCGGGAGGTGCAGGACAGGGAGAGAAATAAAATCATCAGAAACAGTGCATGTCTCATTGATAAATGGCTTTCTTACCGGCTAAAAGTGTATTTTTCATTAACGATACTATCGTCATCGGACCAACGCCACCCGGTACGGGGGTGATGTAAGAACATTTTGGCGCTACTTCGTCGAACTTCACGTCACCGGTCAGCTTGAATCCGGATTTCTTGGTTGCATCCGGCACACGGGTAGTACCTACATCAATTACGACTGCACCTTCTTTTACCATTTCAGCCTTCACAAAGTTGGGCTGTCCCAAAGCGGCAATGATAATGTCGGCTTCCTGACATTCTTTTATCAGGTCTTTGCTGCGGCTGTGACATACGGTGACGGTTGCGTCTCCCGGATAAGCCTTCTGCATCATCAGGGCAGCCATAGGCTTGCCGACGATATTGCTTCGGCCGAGTACGACACATTTCTTGCCCGAAGTCTCAATTTTGTAACGCTTCAGTAGTTCGAGGATACCGTTGGGAGTGGCAGATACATAACACGGAAGTCCGATAGACATACGTCCTACATTAATAGGGTGGAATCCGTCTACGTCCTTACGGTAATCAATCGTTTCGATAACTTTCTGTTCGGAGATATGTTTCGGTAACGGGAGTTGGACGATGAATCCGTCTACGTCACTGTCTTCATTCAGTTCACGTACTTTGGCGAGCAGTTCTTCTTCGGTCACGTCGCTTTCGTAGCGGATGAGGGAAGATTTGAACCCACAAACTTCGCAGGCTTTTACTTTGGCGGCTACATAAGTTTCGCTGCCACCGTCGTGTCCCACAAGGATAGCTGCCAGGTGGGGACGTTTACCGCCCTGAGCCACAATTTCGGCTACTTCGGCTGCAATCTCTTGTTTTACTTGTTCGGAAATGGCTTTTCCGTCTATCAGAGTCATATTTTCAGAGTATTTATTGGTGATAGGCAAAAGTAAAATAAATAACTGAACTCTCCAAAAGGATTGTTGTTTTTGTCGGGATACAAAAAAAACAGAGGCTCTATTTAGGTGAAACAGAGCCTCTGTTTACCCCAAATAGAGCCTCCATTTGATGCAAATAGAGCCTCTGTTCGGAAACAGGCTAAAAAGGACTTTTTTCCTGATTAGATTTCCATATTCTTATTCGTTAATAGCTGTCCTTTGTACTCTCCGGTCAGTGTGCGGAGGAAGGCTACAATCTTATCTACTTCCTGTTGTGGCAAATCGATGCCCAACTGATATTTAGCCATTGCACGGACTGCGTCATCCATAGTAGCCATGCTGCCGTCGTGGAAATATGGAGCGGTCAGTTCGATATTCCTCAGACCGGGCACTTTGAAGCGGTGGCGGTCACGTTCTATTTGAGTCTGTTTGAAGCGGCCGTTGTCTTCTTCAGTCATTTCTGCCTGTCGATCGGCAAAATAATCGTGCTGTACGCCTATCAGTTCATAAGATTTCCCTCCCAGGATTTCTCCTACATGGCAGGTTGCGCAATCATACTTCTTGAAAAGTTCGTATCCGGCGATTTCGTTTTCGGTGATTGCATCTTTTTGTCCTTTCAGATAGCGGTCGAAGCGTGAGTTGGGAGTCAGCAAAGTCTTTTCAAACTCCTGAATGGCGTCTGTGATATTCTTCTCACTCAATCCGTCGGCATACACTTCGTTGAATGCGGATACGAAATCTTTGTCTTCAGCCAGTTTATCGATAATCTGGTCGAATGATTCGCAAGCCATTTCCACCGGATTCAACGGAGGACCGGCAGCTTGTTCGGCAAGAGTTCCGGCACGGCCATCCCAGAATTGAACGAAATTGTATGCGGCGTTGTATACTGTCGGGGCATTGACGCCACCAAACTGTCCGCCTACACCTTCGGAATATTGTTTGTTGTCCACGCCGCCTGTATCCAACCCGTGGCAACTGGCACATGATACGGTATTGTCAGCAGATAAACGTGTGTCATGATACAACAAATTACCCAGAACGACTTTGCGTACATCCACTGCGATAGAATCGGCAATGGGACGAATGGGTTCGTTGGCAAATTCCGGTGCTACTGTAATGTCCGTATACATTCCCATACGGTGACTTTTTACCCAGTTCAGTGCGACTTCCTTTTTTGCGTCATTGAAGGAAGCCCCCCAATGCACAAGGTAATATTTTGCCTGGGGCATTTTTCCGTCAAGGATCACTTTTTCTATTTTGGCCAGGTCTGCCGGATTGAGGGGCTGTCCTGCTTCCAGATCTGCCTCCATTTGGGTCATGTCGAAGGCACGGTATGCCTTGCTGACGTCTTCCATTACAATTTTTCCGGCCACAGGCATGCTTGCATAGAACGGTAGGTCCGGTGTTGAGGTATGACATCTCAAACATCCTGCATCCGTAATAATCTGCTGCATCTGCGCATTTGCTTCCAGATCGGCAGAAGGTACGCGGTGCATAAGTCGATAAGTGACTGCTAATGCCGCTACTACTACCAACAGTGCCACAATTAGTTTTGTACTTTTCTTCATTTCACATTTGTTTTTTTAGATTAGTTATTACGATTATATAAGTGTACGCTTTGTTGAGCCGCCGGTAAATAATTTACTCCGTACCAGCACATCTGCAAAGCTAGGAAGGACATGATGAGCAACACATAAAGCGTTTTCCGTCCCGTTTTCCGAAAAAGACGGAGGTGTACGTAAAGTAAATACCCTGCCCAAGTGATGACTGCCCAAGTCTCTTTCGGATCCCAGCTCCAATAGTTTCCCCATGCTTCTTTTGCCCAAAGGGAACCTAGCAGCATACCAATGGAGAGGAATGCTATTCCCGCATAAACCAAATTGTCGGCTGTGTGCAAGTATTCTTCCTTATGGCGGAACAACCCGGTCAATGCGATTATAAAAGCACAGCCCAATACAGAGTAAGAGAACATATATACGGTGACATGGGGAATGAACCATATGCTTTGCAGAGCCGGCATTAGTGACTGGTCGTGTATCTCGGGTTTCATCAGATTGATAATGACAAAGACTGTGGCGAGCAGTGCCGAGAAAGAAAGAATCCAACGATACTGCCATCTGATATAAGTCAGTAGTCCGGCTATGCCCATGAAGAAAGAGTTCCACAACGGGTTTCCCCCATAGTGCGTAACGGAGGACGTTGCAGGAAGAGCCATAATCCGGTAATGAATACGGCCAGAACGATAATTCCGCCTGACGTAAAACCGATTGCTGTCTTACTTCTCGTTGACGAGCGAAGGGCAAATACTGCTCCTATCAGCCATAAGCAGATAGATACTGCTGCAAATACATAGAAATTATCCCAGTTTATCATCTGTTTTAGGTCCGTTAATGAATAGAAGAATAGCTCCCGCAAGCATCATCAGGATACCTGCTACTATTATATATTTCCAGGGTTGCTTTACTACCTGCAAGATGCAGTACTCACTCTCGTTGCCTTTCGTTACGTCATAGCCGGTGAGGTAAATATCTTCTCCCAACCGATAGGCGTATGGGTGATTGACCTCAAGCAATGCTTTTTCATTTCCCAGACGTACATTGGCGGCAAAGCGGGAAGGACGCCCGTTCGGGTAGTATTCTACGGCAAAAGAGTTGAGTTCGATTTCATAATCCAAATAATGCGATGCACCGTTCATGTCGAATGCTTCGCGTGATGGCTCACCTTTATATATAGGTATACGTAAAGTCTGTGTGTCACTGCTTCCTAGAAAACCGGCAAATAGAGCCAGCCATAGCCCCGCGTGATTCAGGATGAATCTCCAACGTGCCTGTTTGCGGTAATGATAGGCGTGAATGGTAATCATTGCCAGGTTACTTAATAAGAACAGAAGTATGGCGATGAATATCCAGGAAGTCATAAAGTTATAGCAACCTAAAAAGGCTGGAAGCCCTTCACGCATTTTTGCTTCCGCATCGGATAGTTGAGGGAAAAGACCTATTATCAGGCAACCGCAGATGAGTAATCCGATAGATAGGATACTTGCTTGGGAAGAATAGAGGAATCGGGTAAATTTTGCAATTTTATATTCCTTATACAACATCCATAACAAGAAAAGCCATAGCGCCGCTAAAAACAAGATTGAGCGGAAAGGCGAAAAAGGAAACCGGAAAATTTCCCGTAAGTAGTTGCATCGCAACTGCCAGTGAAATATATACCATTACGTAGACGTAGTGCATATTCGTGCTTTTGTTCTGTTATTTTTTTGCAAAGTAAACAAATAAAAATGAATATACATATAAAATCTATGTAAAATTGTAATCATTACAATTGAATAACAGAGCTGATGTGATTATAAGGAGAAAATCACATAAAGTAGATGTAGGAAAGGAGAGGAGGGGTTTAAAAAAATAAAGAAAGGAAGCTTCCGGCTTCCTTTCTTTATTAGAATTTGAAACGAAATCTTTTATTTCTTCATCTTAGGCATCATCTTACCCATTTTGCTGCTGGTTACCATTTTCATCATTTTACGAGTCTGGTCGAATTGTTTCAACAGACGGTTTACTTCCTGAATCGTTGTACCACTACCTTTCGCGATACGTGTGCGGCGTGAACCGTTCAGGATTTCCGGGTTGGAACGCTCTGCCGGAGTCATGGAGTAGATGATAGCTTCGATACTCTTGAAAGCATTGTCGTCGATATCAATGTCTTTGATTGCTTTTCCTACTCCCGGAATCATGGAAGCAAGGTCTTTCAAATTACCCATTTTCTTGATTTGTGCAATCTGGCTGAGGAAGTCGTTGAAGTCGAATTGATTCTTGGCAATCTTCTTCTGTAAACGTTTAGCTTCTTCTTCGTCGTATTGTTCCTGCGCACGTTCTACCAACGAAACGATATCACCCATACCGAGGATACGGTCTGCCATACGGGCAGGGTGGAACTGGTCGATCGCGTCCAACTTTTCGCCTGTACCTACAAACTTAATCGGCTTGTTGACTACCGAACGGATAGAAAGCGCCGCACCACCACGGGTATCACCGTCGAGCTTGGTCAGTACCACACCGTTGAAGTCCAGACGTTCATTAAATTCTTTGGCCGTATTCACAGCGTCCTGTCCGGTCATGGAATCAACCACAAACAGAATTTCGTTCGGATTGATTGCTTCCTTGATAGCGGCAATCTCGTTCATCATCTGTTCGTCTACTGCCAGACGTCCGGCTGTATCGACGATTACGAGGTCGTATCCTTTGGCTTTAGCTTCCTGGATAGCGTGTTGCGCGATTTCTACCGGGTTCTTGCTTTCCAGTTCGCAGTACATCGGTACGTCAATTTGCTCTGCCAACACACGCAACTGTTCGATAGCTGCCGGACGGTAAACGTCACAAGCTACCAGTAATGGCTTGCGGTTCTTCTTGGTTTTCAGCATCCGGGCCAGCTTACCGGAGAAGGTAGTCTTACCGGAACCTTGCAAACCTGACATCAGGATTACTGCCGGGCGGGCATCAATATCAACTTCGACAGTCTCGCCACCCATTAACTGGGTCAGTTCGTCGTGCACGATTTTCACCATCAACTGGCTTGGTTTCACTGCTGTAAGTACGTTCTGTCCAAGAGCTTTTTCTTTCACGGTATCTGTGAAATTCTTTGCTACCTTGTAGTTTACGTCGGCATCAAGAAGTGCCTTGCGTACATCTTTCAGCGTTTCCGCCACGTTAATTTCGGTGATTTTGCCTTCACCTTTCAGAATCTTGAATGACCGTTCTAGTCTTTCACTTAAATTATCGAACATAGTTATTTAATTACGAATTAATATTTTGAGCCTGCAAATGTACAAAAATCTCTTGTATTTATATCTTTTTATTCTGCCATTTTGCTTTTTTGTAGATAAATATAACTCGTTATCAATAACAAGGTATAGTACACAATCTCAATGGTAAAGCAGATTTCAATCGGTGCTTTGAGCCACATCCCGATGAAAATGATATACGAGCCGTAAATGATAATTGTAATTGTTTCGAGCAGTAAGGCGGCTTGTGTGTTTCCTGTGCCCGAGATACCGTTGAACACAACATTGGCTACCGATGCGATGAGCATGGCGATACAAATCACATAGACTGAAGGGACGGATTCTGCAATCAGTGCTGCCTCACTGGTATAGACGGACAGCAGTAGTTGCGGGAATAGTGCTGTGACTGCTACCAGCCCCAGCATAATAAAGAACGAGAATCTCGCAATTTTATTAATAAGCGGCATTACGTGCTTGATACCTCCCGCACCGATAGCATTACTGACAAGACTGTTTGTGGTGGTTGCCAGTGAATTGACCGGAATCAGCAATACGACGTAGATACTCCGGACTATGTTGGCAATCGCCAGTTCCCGTTGTCCCAGCCGTTCTACGGCAACAAAGAATACGAACCATGTAGCCATTGACAGGAAGTATTGGAGCATGGTGAAGCAGGAAATGCTGAGAATCCGCATCAACAGTGCAGGGTCGAACGAACGCAGACGGTTCAGTCCGTATTTCTTTAAGTCGATAGTGACATATGTGTAGATGAGGAAGAATAGGATAGAGGAGGCTTCGGCCAGTACGGAAGCAATGGCGGCTCCCTTGATACCCATTTCGGGCAGACCGAATTTCCCGAAGATCAGTGCGTAGTCCAGCACGACATTAGTCAATGCCATGACGACTGCGTTAATGGTCAGCACTTTAGTACGTGTGATTCCGATATACAGTGCCCGGAACATAACATTGACGAATGAGAAGAAGAATCCGTAGATACGCCAGTCCAGAAACTCCATTGTCCCTTTGTAGATTGATTCCGAGGAAACCAGCAACCGCATGATGTTGCCGCCGAAAGCCTTGGTGAAACCGAAGAGTAGTAATGCCATTACAAATAGGAACATAACTCCCTGAATCATCACCGGACCTACATCTGTGTAGCGTCCCTCGCCGTTACGTCTCGCAATGACGATTTGCGAACCGGTACTGAATCCGAATGCGATGGTGAATACACATATATAGAATAGTCCGCCCATAGCAGAAGCTCCCAAGGCAACTTCACTTACGTGACCCAGGAACGCCGTATCGGTGACATTGATGACATTTTGTGCCAGCAAGCTGAGTAGTATCGGGTAACTGACACTCCAAATCTGTTTGTTGGTATACATATTAAGCGTTTAAGTTTACATTTTGCAAAGATAGCGCTTTATTCCGAATCGGAAGCGATCGGGTAGGTGAAAACAATTTCCGGACCCTCCGGGGTTTGGGTATTGATTTGATAGGTTCCTCCGAAATGTGTCAGCAATAATTGATTGATTTCGTGCCGGATGACAGTTTCCTGTGAGACAAAGGTAGTATCCGCCAACGGCGAATTAATGATTTGGAAATGAAGCATTTCATCTTTCCGGCTGAGTATGAAACGGATGACGCGTTCCTGTTTTTGGTCTTGCTGGTATTCATACGGGTAAACCAGTGTGCTAAGTATCATCTGTGTCAGGCGGGCGGTATCTGTGCGGACGGGCTGTGACTTCGTTTCTGTGTAGAATCGGACTTGGATGCCTGTCGTTTCATTCTTCATACGTGCCATATAACATGCTTCGTTGCATAGTTCGACAGCATCGTAAACTTGTATTTGGAATTTCATCATTTGAGCTTCCAGGCGTGATAAGTCGAGCACATCGTTGACAAGTCTCATTAACTTTTCTGAGCTTTGGTGGATTATGTTCGAATATTCCTTCCTTGTTCCTTCGTCAATATTCGGTTCGCACGCTATGAGTTGCGAGAATCCTACTACGTTATTGAGCGGAGTGCGGATGTTATAACTCATGTTCGAAAGAAAGCGGTTCTTTATTTCATTCGTTTCCCGAACGGTTGCGGCGGCTTTGCGGATTTCGTTTTCCGAACGTTTCAATGCCTTTCGTACCATAGCCAGACGGAACATGAAAATGAATAATACAAATAAAACAACGATAATCACAGCCAGAAAGATGAGGCGAATCCGGTTGTTGTGCCGTTGTTGTTCCATATTGATTTTATCCAGTTGATAACTGCTCTTTATTTGTTCCATTTGATTGTTTGCAAGCGACATGGAGGCGGAATCTTTAATGGCAAGTGCCTTCTGATATAGTGGAACGGCCTTTTCGCTATCGCCGGCCTTTACCCATATTTTAGCTTTCACCAATAACTGTTCGGCATAGTCGCTGGCATAGTTGTCTTTCAGCATAACTAATGTGGTGTCGATATAATCTGAGGCTTTTTGATATTCACCGATATATTTGTAATATCTGGCGTAGGTGTCGAAATAAAGTACCTGATACATGAAATAGTTGTTTTCGTTCTGATATTCCTTAGCTTTCACCAGATGTTCATAGGCTCTTTGCGGCTGTTGGGTATTCAGGTAATAATAAGCATAGAACAATTCGTTGAACAGAAATACGTCAGAGAAACCGTCTTTAAGAGAAGGATTTTCCTTGATATGTTTATAGAGTGTGCTTTCGAGTTCTTGCAGGTATTTAAACAGCTTGCTGTTATTCTTCATTTCTTTGGTGACAGATACCAATTGCGACAGTACCGAGATGCGAACTACCGGATTAGCGTCCGGAGCAAGTAGCTTGTAGGCTTCTTCCAGTGCTTTGATGCCTTCCTCCCAACGTTGACTGCCGATGTAGGCATTGCTCAGACACTGATGAGCGGCTACCAGTCCCCGATGATTGTTTTTTTCGAAAGCTTGTTGCTTCATCTTGTTTGCCTCGCTAATGGCACGCTCGTATTCTTCGTTGTAAGTGTACAAGTCGATCTGGAAACGTTTGGCGTCGAAGAAATAATCCCATATATCGGATTTGTGGACGTGTGGTTCCATTTGTGTAATCCATTTCGCTACGCTGTCTGTTTTGTTGTGGTTATAATAGTACAATAGGTGATAATAGGCTGCCAGTCCTGCGTATTTATCATCCTTCTGAAACAATGCTTCTTTCATTAAAGTGTCCGAGAACTGGATGCATTTAGGATTATTCTGTTCTATTCTTATAATGTTGTTTAAAGCTACAAGACGGGTTGAGTCATGAGGCAGGTTTTGAAACACCTGTATCAAACTGTCCGTGTTCATTTCATAATCGGCTTTTCCGACAAGAAAGCAGCAACAGACTATGTGCAGTAGTATTAATCGTTTCATCTTGTTTCCTCCTTTCCTTGGTCGCTTTTGTCAATAGGATGTGTAAACAAGAAACGTGAACCTTCTTCGTAATCGGGGTCGATCCAGATACTACCTCCCAGTTGTTCGATGATGAGTTGGCAAATCGATAGTCCGAGCCCCGTACCTTGGGCATTTTCATTGAGCTTCTCGAAACGGTTGAATATCTTTTTCTGTTTTTCTTTAGGGATTCCTGTGCCGGTATCGGTGACAGAGAAAAGTGCCGTATCTTCCGTTTGTTGCTCAAGTTGCAGAGTGATAGAGCCTTGTGAGGTGAATTTAGTTGCATTGATAAGCAGGTTGATCAGTACTTGTTGCAGGCGGGCACTATCTGTCAGTAGTTCCAAGGAATCGAGAGGAGTGGAGAAGCGGACGTCTGCATGGGTCTGCTTTATCTTTTCCACCATATCAATGACGTTTCTGCATAGTCCTACTGCATCGCATATTTTGAACTTGAATGTCATCTTTCCAATTTCAAGGCTGGATAAGTCAATCACGTCATTAATCAACTTTAGCAACAGTTCCGAATTTTGCTGGATAATATCATTGCACTGTTTTCTCGTTTCTTCATCAATGGATTCTTCCGTCAGAATGGTGGAAAAGCCGGATAAGGCGTTGAGTGGAGTACGAATCTCATGACTCATGTTAGAGAGGAAAAGGCTTTTAGTGCGAATCGAATTTTCTGCCTGTTTCTTTACTTTTTCTTGTTCTTGTTGCGATTGGATCAGACGTTTGTTGTTCCTTTTGATGCGGAAGATGAAGAATATAATTAAGGAGAGGACAGACAGGATAATAAACCAGCTCCAGTATAAGATTTTCTTTTGCCTGTTTATGTTGTTTAATTCATTCTTGTCAATCTGATAGAGAGTATGCAATTCATTGATCTGGCGCAGATAGCTATTGGCGTCAAGTGAGTCTTTGCGTGCGTTAATCACTTCATATTCCTCACATGCTTCTTCGATACGTCCCATTAATGAAAGAACTTTTGCCCGTTCTTGTGATATCTGTATGTCTTTGTACGAACCGGATTCTTTGACGTATGGCAGTAATTCATCATACGATTGCAATGCTTGGGTATATTCTTTTGCGGCGATATGGTAGGAAGCATATAAGTATTTGATTAACAGAAGAAAATATGGATACGGATGTTTGGCATAGATTCGCTCCATTTTTTTGCAGATGTTCCAATGCCGAAGGGAGTTTGTCTGACTGTATCTCATAAAACGCACGGCAACAGGGAAGATAAAAATAGCAAGGTGAATCGGGCCTTTTGTCGCAAAGAGCTTCCAAGTAGTTGATATCTTTCTCAATTCCTGCCATTTGCCGGTTATTGAGCTTAATAAGTATCATTTGAGATAATGCGTTTTTTAAATAGATGTCGGCTTCGGGTATCTGTTGCATATCTCTATTGCTTCTTCATAAGAACCTATGGCAACTTGTGGTGTTGATGAGCTTAAATATGTATTTCCGATTGCACGTAGTGCAAGAGCTGTTCCTAGCGGGTAGGTCTATCTCTTTAGCTTTCTTATACATTGAATTGGCGTTGTCAATAGCCAGGCTGATATTTCCTTCTGTTATTGATGACTGAACCGCCATTGCTTTGAGCTGGAATAAGATGTCGTATCGTTGCTGCTTTTCAAGTTCAGGTGTTAACAGCTTCTCCCATAAGATAATACTGTCTGTGGTGACGCCGGTGTTAAAAGCAAGGTCATACTGAATGAGCGGCTGTAATAAAGACAGACGTTCTGCATTAGTATGTGCAGCGTACAATGTTACCGATATGAATACCGTTATAATTGTAGTAATTATGTGGTGTAAGTTTCTATTCACCGGATGTTTGTTTGCAAGGTTTTATGCAAAAGAAACAAAAAGAGCGAAGACTGACAAGAATCTTCGCTCTTTTTTTCTAATTTATTTTCTTTTGATAATATCACGTGCGCTAGGGCCTTCGTGGTTGGGGTAGCCGGGAGTATGATTTCTGCATCTCGGGTCGGCGTCTACTTTCAGACTGCGGTAATTATCTTTTGACCGGGTGATGTAGTCGTCGAGCATGGCACGGTGTTCTGCAAGAACCTTGGCATATTTGGGATTCTTGGCGAGGTTCTTACGTTCACCCGGGTCGTTCTTCATGTCATAGAGTTCTTCTCCGTTGCCTTCCAAATAATGGGTGTACTTGTATCTGGGGCCACGTACCATACGTCCGGGAGTAACTGTGTATTCATATTCACTATGCCATTCGGATACAACATATGGATGAGTCTTCTTTTGTTTTTCTCCTTTTAATGTCGGTGCGAGGCTGATTCCTGCCTTTTCTGCGGGAACAGGAATGCCGGCTAGGTCACAGAGGGTTGGCAATAAGTCTAGTGTAGGCTGCGTGAGTAAGTGGTCTACCGGTTTTTTCTGATGCTTGATACCGGGACCTGCAAAGATAAATGGTACGTTTGTCATTTCATCATAGAAACTGATGTGCTTGGTCACCATACGGTGTGAAGTCATTCCGTCACCATGGTCGGCAAGGATAACAACGATTGTGTTCTTTCCTGCGGGGGTGGAGTATAATGCTTTCAAAACACTGTCTACTTGTTTGGATACCATTTTTGTATAGTGTTGGAAAGCGGCGATGTAATGGCGGTAATTTTCCTCACTCCAATGGGAGGCTTGCGTCATACGCCGGTGGCTGCAACAGATGTATTGCACCGGGGTAGGTATGTTGTTCCAGTCTTCTACATCGAAATTGTCGGGCAGTTCCGGAAGTGTGCCGCTGACAGGTCGGTCAGTATGTACTCCTTCATTTTCTCCTACGAATCCGCAGATATTATGGGGATTCTGAAAATCGGCAATGCATATGAAAGGTTTTTCCGAAGGATTGCTTAAATAGGAAACAACGTCCTCGCAGGTTCCTACGTCCAGAAAACTATCATTATTGACCGGAAATTCCGGGTCGGTAAATGGCTTTGCTACCGGTTCTTTATGTTTGAATCCTCTTAATGAACCCATATCGTGCGTTTTTCCGAAGTGTACAGCTTCGTAACCGTTTTCCGAAAAAAGGCTTCCTAATGTCGGAACGTTTTCCGGTATAGGTGTATTGATCGGTTCGCTGGAGTTGGAGCGTACGTTAGTTTGATGAGGCATCATGCCACTCCATAAAGCGGCGCGTGACGGTTGGCTGAGGGGGCAGCCTACATAAGCATTGGAAAAGATAACTCCTCTTGAAGCTACTTCGTCGATAGGAAGGGTGCAATCTTGTGTATGACCGTAGGCGCCAACGACGCGTTGTGTAAGATGGTCGCATTGGATAATCAGAAAATTGGGCTTTTCTTGTGCTTGGGCTGCTATGCCGCAAAGAGCCAATCCCATGAAAGGATTAATTGTTTTCATTCTTGGTTAGAATTAAGTGATACTTGATTTTGAAGCAAAAGTAGGAAAAAAGGGAAAGCAAAAAAGGGGGGAATACTTGTTTTGGACGCAAGTGAAAGTTTTTTGTACAAAATTGGAATAAATGACGGGTGATAAAACTATAAACGGTGAACAAACTGCGATTATAACGCATTCTGTTCACCGTTCATTATTTATGGTTTACTGCTAATTAGCTGTTCATGCTCATCAGGAATTCATCGTTGTCTCTGGTTTTTTTCCAGACGGTCTTTTACGAAGTCCATTGCTTCGATCGGATTCATGTCGGCAAGATATTTACGGAGAATCCACATACGGTCGAGAGTTGTCTTATCAAGTAACAGATCGTCACGACGAGTACTGGATGCGGTAATGTTGACTGCCGGGAAGATACGTTTGTTGGACAGGTTGCGGTCGAGTTGCAACTCCATGTTACCTGTACCTTTGAATTCTTCGAAGATAACTTCGTCCATTTTAGAACCGGTATCAATCAATGCAGTTGCGATGATTGTCAGTGAACCACCATTCTCGATGTTACGGGCTGCACCAAAGAAACGTTTCGGCATATGAAGAGCCGCCGGGTCCAGACCACCGGAAAGAGTTCGTCCGCTCGGCGGTATGATCAGATTATATGCTCTTGCCAGTCTTGTAATACTGTCAATCAGGATCATGACATCTTTTTTGTGCTCTACCAGTCGTTTGGCCCGTTCGATCACCATCTCTGATACACGCTTATGGTGCTCAGGAAGCTCATCAAACGTAGAATAGATTACTTCTACATTCGGTCCCTCTATTGATTCACGGATATCCGTTACTTCTTCCGGACGCTCATCGATCAGAAGAATCAAAAGATGTACTTCCGGATTATTCTTTTGTACGGATAATGCAACCTGCTTTAATAAGGTTGTCTTTCCTGCTTTCGGTGGTGAGACGATCATACCTCTCTGTCCTTTTCCGATCGGAGGGATACAGATTGAAGAGCTTTCGATTACATTTTTTAAAGAAAAACTGGAAGTTCAGGCAGATACAGAATGTTTTGAAACAACGTTACTTCCGGAACGCCAGGAAGAAGAATATTTTGAAGGCTTTCCTTTCTATAAACGTTCTCCAAGAGTTGTATATCAGAGAAAAGAGGAAAAAGTGGAAATTAAAGTTCCTCCCAGGAAAAAAGAAATGTCCAGAGGTAGTCTGGCACAACTGATTATTCCTCCTCTTTGCATGATGGCACTTACCATTGCCATGGGTGTGTTTATGAAACGAGGACCTTATATGTATATGACAGCAGGAATGACTGCCATTACCTTAATCTTTTCCATTCAAAGATATGTAAGCGAAAAGCGGAACATTAAGCAGGAAAATAAGGATCGGGAAATCATGTATGATGATTATCTTCTTCGCAAACGAAAAGAAATCAAGAAGTTAAGGAAAGAAGAACGGGAAGCAATTGATTATCAGACACCAACACTTCCTATGCTGCAGGACATGGTACTGGAATACAGCAGCCGTATTTATGAACGTTCTATTTTAGATGATGACTTTTTAAAAGTAAATTTAGGATACCGAAAAGGTGAGTCCCAGATAGAAGTTTCTTATGAAGATAAAGAACTGGATATGACAAAGGATGAATTGATTGACCGGGCGAAAAAAATACCGAAGGAATTTCAAAAAGTAGAGCAGATCCCCGTAGAGATTGATCTGAAAAAGGCACATTTAGGTCTGGTAGGAAACAAGAGAAATATCCATGAGCAGTTGAAATATCTGCTTGCTCAATTAACCTTTTTCCAAAGTTACAGAGAACTGCAGATTGTGTTTATCCATAGCGGAGCATATACGGAGGACTTTCAATATATGCGCTGGTATCCGCATCTGCGATTGGAATTTATCAATGTGATCGGGGAGATTTATTCGGAGCAGATTCGAGATCAGATATTAGGAAGTATCCAGCAGATTTTAAAAGAGAGAAAACTAAAACAGGAAGAAGAAAAGAAAGCACACATTTTCCTTCCCTATTTGTTATTTATCATTGATGAACCCAAATTGATTTTAAATCATGCGATTATGGAATACCTGCAAAGCAGGGAAATGGAATTAGGCTTTAGTATGATGTATACGACTGATCAACAATCCAATCTGCCGGAAAATATTAGAACAATCTGTATTTTAGATAATTCAGAAGAGGCTCATCTTTTATTGGAAGAAGGAGAGAGAAAGAACCTTCGTTTTGAAGTGCAGCATACGGAAGGGATTCCGTTAGAGAAAATGGCAAGAGCGCTAAGTCCACTTATACATGAACAGGGCATTACTTCGCAGGTACCAGACAAACTGACCTTTTTTGAAATGTATGGAGTAGATAACACAGAACAGTTGGAAGTGGAAAAACGATGGGAGTCCCATAGTGCTTATAAAAGTCTTGCCGTTCCGATTGGTGCAAAGGCAGAAAATGATTTTACAGAACTAAACCTTCATGAAAAAGCACACGGACCGCATGGTCTTGTGGCAGGCACAACCGGTTCGGGTAAATCAGAAACCATTCAGACGTATATTTTGTCTCTTGCCGTGAATTTCCATCCCCATGAAGTTGGCTTTCTTTTGATTGATTATAAAGGTGGGGGAATGGCAAACTTGTTTGCAGATCTTCCGCATCTTTTGGGAACGATTACAAACTTAGACAAAGCAGAGAGTATGCGGGCAATGGCATCTATTAAGAGTGAACTGGCACGCAGACAGCGTATTTTTGCGGAGTATGGGGTAAATCATATTAATGATTATCAGAAATTATTCCGTATGGGGAAAGCAGAAGAACCGCTTCCGCATCTGTTTATCATCAGTGATGAATTTGCGGAGTTGAAGAAAGAACAGCCGGAATTTATGGCAGAATTAGACTCTACTTCCCGTATTGGACGAAGTCTTGGGGTGCATTTGATTCTGGCAACACAGAAACCATCAGGAGTAGTGGATGACCAGATTTGGAGTAACTCAACATTCCGTTTATGTTTGAAAGTACAAAATGCAGCGGATAGTAAAGAAATGCTCCATACGGCAGATGCAGCAAACATCACACAGGCAGGACGTGGATATTTACAGGTTGGAAATAATGAAATTTATGAATTGTTCCAGTCTGCATGGAGTGGTGCAGCCTATGGTACAAAAGAAGAACAAAAAGAGGAAGATGACAGAGTCTATCTGTTGAATGCACTTGGACAAGGAGAAGCGTTAAATAAGGATTTTAGTGGAACAAAGGAAAGCAAGCAGTTAAAGAAAAGCCAGTTAGACGTGGTGGTAGAACATCTTCAGAAGGTTTATGAAGAAGAACACTGCGTGAAAGTGAAAAAGACATGGCTTCCATCTCTGGCATTTCAGATACAGTCTCCTTATGTGTTGGACATTCAAGACAGTGTAAATTTCCAAAAGGTTGATTTGAAAATTAGGGATTGGTATGATGGATATTCCGGAGGAACAGGCTCAGACAGAATATATCCTAGACTTTTGAAAAAGAATGGACATTTCTTGTATCTGTCTTCCAGCGGATA
>ENA-OQJF01000185-OQJF01000185.1-human-gut-metagenome-genome-assembly--contig:-NODE-185-length-16851-cov-2.986307_pt1 | contig 16851 bp, 17 predicted proteins | sample MGYA00242595_ERZ504761 | MGnify/ENA primary metagenome ERZ504761 (study PRJEB26092, sample SAMD00036367) | human gut metagenome | host: Homo sapiens | study: EMG produced TPA metagenomics assembly of...
AGGAGTCGTTACATGTCCCCACAAAATATGATCTGCATCAGTTATAGTTGGCACATAACAAATCAAATCCTGAAGATTAGTAGAACTCAAACAGAGTTCTTCAGGACGAGGTATAATTTTCAATCGTTTGTCTGAAGTGAATTTATTTGCCACCTCCACACAATTTTCATCATTCGTAGAAAATATTATTTCATCTATTCTTTTACAAGAAAGCAATTGCTTTATCTTATTTTCAACAACGCCCCCCCTTTATGCCAGCAAACGGACGTGTATTTTTATTTTTTACTCGTTCACTACCTTTACGGGTAGGTAAAAAAAATGATATTTTATCCATATTTACAGATATTGATAGACAGATTTTACAGTAAGACTTTTATATAAGGACGGGGTCAATGAAACTATTTCATGACAACCTACCCTTTTGAACTCTTCAAAAAGGATTTTATTCTCATTAGAAAGCTCCATTTCTTTTTCAGAAAGAACTTCTCCTTTATATCCGTCATATCCAACTACATATGTTTCTTTCACACCCAACAACAAAGCTGTTTGTAATGCAACAGTAGTACAAGAATCCGGAAATGAAGCCGTAAATGTTATCTTTGGCAATTCAAAAGTAGATTCCTCTGCAAACTTTGGAACTTCAGTACCCATCAATCGAGGATAAGGGGCCAAAATACAAATTCCATTAAAGTCTTTTTCTGATATATTACATCTCAATCTTTTTGCTTCATTACCCACTAAGCAGTATAACTTTTGGTTAGGTAAGTCGTTATAGTAAGAAGCATAACGAGATGTTACAAAAATGAGGGGCATATTAGGGTTCAATAGAATATATTCTCTTATAGCATCAAAGTGTTCAGTGTTAGAATTCCCTCCTCCAACAATCAAGACTTTAGATACTGTTTGAGCCTGTAGTAATGGATAGCGCGCATTGTCTTTTACATTATTCTTTTTATTGTTTAAAGCTCTAACAATACTATTAAAAGCTATATGTTCTATTGGTAGCCCACTCCATTACTTCTTTCTGAGGAATAGAATTAGCACCTGAAATCATATAAGGAAGATTGGTTCCCCACTTATACTGTTCATATAAAGGCTGAAATGCTGTGATAACATCACCAAGAACATTGAAATCAACATCAAGCCCTCTTTTTATTAAGACAAGTAAGAAGCAATTCCATATTGAGATTTCCTGCACCACGTCCCATACCAAGAATAGTTGCATCGACATAATCAATACCGCAATCAATTGCGGTTAAAGTATTAATTAATCCCATTTGAAGATTGTTATGTCCATGAAATCCTATAGGACAGGATGTGTTACTTTTGACTATTTGAAAAATTTCCTTAACATCTTTTGGAGTAACTCCCCCAAAAGAATCAACCATACAAAATAAATCTACTATACTATCTAATTTATTAAGTTTACTAAGAAAATTTTTATATTCATGCCATTTAGACATATACATCACATTAAACCCGACTTCAAATCCCATAGATTTTATCTCTTGAGCTAATGTAAGTGCCCTATCGAAGTTATTAGGATCAATAGCAATCCGCACCATGTCAACTAAGCCTTGAATTGGTATAAGAAGATATTTCAAATTCGTAGATCGAACATCTTTCTCATTTAACATTACAACGAGTTTTTTTGTCACACATCGCACGTAAATGTCTCAAAACTGAAACGGGTGAATAGCCCAATTTTCCAAGATATACCTTAGAAGGGATATTACGATAGCCAATTTCCAAATAATCAATGGGAAGTTGGTTCATAGCCTGAATATAAGCGTCTATTACTTCTGGTGAAAAATCCCAATTGGTATAATATCCACCATCTCTTAATGTACAATCTAGAATCTTGAACATAAAATATTATTTATAGATTTGTTATATACGATACAAAACACTTATAAATATCTCCCCTTTTTATTGAATAATATAAAGCATATACTTCTCTCCCCCTAATATGCATTTTTCTCTCCCACAATCACATTCACTATAGTCTTATAAATAATGTATAAATCCAGTAATATTGTCCAATGTTCCATATACCAGATATCAGACTGAACACGGCCTTCCATTTGGGATAGTTCTTTCGTTTCACCACGAAAACCATGTGTCTGCGCCCAACCTGTCACACCAGGTTTGATAAAATGACGTACCATATATTTATCAATCAATCGAGCATAAGTCTCTGTGTGAGCCAACATGTGAGGACGAGGTCCAACTATAGACATCTCACCTTTAAAGACATTAATAAATTGTGGAAGTTCATCTATATTAGAACGTCGAAGGAAATTTCCAAATTTAGTTTTTCGGGGATCATCAACTGTTGCCTGTTTTTTGTCCGCTTCATCATTTACTCTCATAGAGCGAAATTTATAGCATTTGAATTCTCTGCCATTCAATCCTGTCCTCATTTGTTTGAAGAATACAGGGCCGGGAGAAGTCAATTTTATGATAGTTCCCACAATTAGATAAATAACAGGAAAAACAGTAACCAAAAAAATACCGGATAACACAATATCAAATAGCCGTTTCAAAAAACGATTCTCTACTTTACTTAAAGGTTCATATCTCAAATTCAAAATTGGCATATTACCTATCATACTATGCCAGATACGTTGAGGAAATCCCTTACAAACATTGGGAACACCATGAAAATAAAGCAAATGGTTCTCGCAATAGTTTATAATAGGAACATTATAATGTCCCTCATCCATTGCCAAAGAACAGAATACATGTTTTACGGATGTTTTTCCGGACATGAAACCGGCAAAATTGTCCGGATTACCAAGATAACGACATTGAGAGGAAAAAGTATCATTCGGGGTAACATCAAAATAACCGACAACTTCATAAATGGCAGCCAAAGAACTCTCCATTTCCTCATATAATGTACGCATATTATCTCCTCCACCGATAAAAACAGCATAGCTTTTATGTTTACCTTTCGCACAATAATCAATCAGCAAACGACGGATAATAATGCGGTAAACACTTAATACAACAAAAAGGATAAAAAATAGATAATAAAAATAAGAGGAGAGATCATGGAGATTCCACTAAAAGCCATGATACATGCCCAAAAAACCGAAAAGATAATAATATTCTTCAGCACACGTACCACAAGCTGATCAGCACGAATCGCCCGGCTATTCCATGCTCTACCCCGGGACGCCGAGCATACCAAATAACAGAGACTTAACGAAGTCATCATCCATGAAACTTTGCAGGAAAAAGGTAAAGAAACAAATGTTTCTTCCCAAAAGAAAAGGAGAAAGAACAAACACAAGTTCAGAATAATCAAATCTCCCAATACTGCAATAAACTCTACAACTTTATTTATTTGACTGGTTGTTGATACCATATCACATTAAATATTGATTTTTAGGCACAAATTTCTTTGAATTTATTCAAAATACCTTCTCCTAATAACTTCCAAGAGATAACAATACAAACTGATAGGAAAATAAAAGCTAGAACATATACTTTTCTACTAGTTCCCGAAGGGTTTAATGGTACCACCGCAGGCTCTACAATGGCAAAAACAGGTTTCTCTTCCTGAACTTTGGCTCTGGCTACCTGAAGCTGGTTGGCTACCTGACCATACACTTGGTAGGCAAGACTCATATCATTTTGCAAGCGTTCCTGTTCGGCACGAACACTTTGTAAGATGACATTGTCATGAGAGTCCATATAGTCGGCATATTTCTTCTGAGCATCGTAATATTCCTGCTGGCGTTCTTTAAACAATTTATCTAAATAGAGACAATCTTCTTTTGCTTTGGAGGTACGATAATCTATTATATATTCCTGCAATTTTCTTACGACAGAATCAGCTACTACTGCGGCAACCTTGGGATTCTGCAAAGTCACAGAAACTGTAGTCATTGAGGTTTTCTTATCTACAGAGGCAGTAATCTTTTTCTTGAGTAATTCGATCTTTTTCGATTCTTTCTTGGATAATTCAATAGCTCCCTGATTTACTCTAACCGAAGTTATTGAATCTTTATCTTCTGCTGTAAATAATGATTTTACTCCACCGATTACCATACCTGGAATTCCGATTATATAGCCCCACCAAGGAGAAGATTCTTCATCCAAATAAACATTTAAAGTCATAGTTCCACCTTTCAATGCAGGAATTTTCATAGTGGAAAGTTCCCAACAAGAAAGGAGTAGAAGAAACAATATCAGCGGACAAAGAAGCATTCAAGGCATCGGTGCCTTCATTCATAGAAACTCCACTTCCCAAAAAAGAAGCGGCCAAACCGGATAAACCACTGCCTTTTGTATTTCCCATTTCAGGGGAAAGGGTTACTCCAACTGTATATTGTTTGGGAATACTTATAGCTACAATGATACCTATAACCAAGCCAATACCGGCAGCTTTGTAAATTGTCTTACGAATGCCTATAATCTTACGAAGAATACCTATTAAATCGATTTCGATTTCTTCATCATTGTGATTATTCTGTTTCTGCTTTATGTCTTTTTCTGATGTCTGTTCTATCATAGCGAGTTAAGATATAATCGTTATTTCTTGATTAAATTGGCAATAGAAGCAATCATCATTCCCAATGAACTAAAAGAGGTGGCATAACCCAATATATTGCCAATATTAGTCCGCTTCTTCGCCTTACTGGGAATTATAATCTCACACCCGGGTTCAACCTGGTTCTTGCCACTACCCTTCACCTTAGTCACCTGACCATTCATATAAACAATGAACTTCTTACTCTTCTTCGCATTCTCTGAATAACCTCCCGCCTGATTCAGGTAGTAGTCTACATCCTTGCCTTTCATATAAGAAACAGTATTAGGAACCATGACGGCACCATTGATTGTTACCGTATTATTATTCTTCGGAATAGAGACTACATCACCCTCACGCAACACAATATCTGCCGTACTTCCGGGATTGGCCAACGCCTTCTCCAAATCGATACCGACCGTAAACGTATCCTCCACACGGACACCCAGGGAATCAAGCATAGCCTCACCCAACTGACGGCTCATCAAACGGATTACATCACCCATACGTTTCTTCTCACTCGCATTGGCTACACGGGTAAGCTTTGCACCACGAAGATAAGCGTAGTTGGTGGCTCCGCCGGCTTTGTTGATCAAGTCTGAAAGACGTTCCTCCCTGCTGGTCATCGCATAGGAACCGCCGAAAAGTATTTCTCCTTCGACTGAAACATTCTGTTGAGGTTGATAACCGGGGCTGCGACGAACATAAACCTCATCGTAGGGCTGAAGGACAAAGCCGGGACGACCGTCAACTACAAAACCGTCCTTTAAGGCAAACGTATACATCTGACCGATAGTATCATTATCAACTGTACTATACGGGTTCTTTATTCTGCGGGATACATCAACACGGACTACGGAAGCGGCTTCACGCAGACCGCCTGCCTGGATGATCAAGTCCTCAAGGGTCATGTTATCCGCATAAGGATACGAGTCAGGCTGAGCCACTTCACCGTGGATGACCACATTACCCCTGTCCTCCAGGTCATGAATACTGGGAATATAAAGAATGTCATTCTTCATCAGGGGAAGATTAGGGGAAGTACCCTCCATGATAGACTTGATATCCAAAGGGATTACTTCGGAAGTCAGGTCCTCACGCTGACGGTAAAGGACGGCACGGTTCAGGAACGCATCACCGGTAAGGCCCTGGGATTCGTTGACCAGTTCGCGGACAGTATTCAGCCTGCCGTTCAGTTCGTAGATACCGGGACGGTAGACCGCACCGCGGATTTCAAGCTTGTTGATGAAGCGGTTAAGGATAGCTTCGGCCGTCACAACATCGCCGTTGCGCATCTTATAGACACTGTAATCCATGTCCTTGACCGTGTTGACTTCATATTCCTGACCGTTCTGGCGGACCACACGCAAAGAACGGGTGTAGGCGTCGGCTTCAAAGCCGCCGGCATAGCTGATAAGCGTGGAAAGGTTCTCGTCCTTCTTCATCTCAAAACGCATCGGACGTTTCACCTTGCCGTCGATCTTGACCAGTACCTCATAAGCGGGAACTATCACAACGTCGCCTTCCTGAAGACGGATATCGTCCTGAATGTTACCTTTCATGATAAACTGGTAGACGTCGATTGTAGCGATGTTACTGCCGTTACGGACCAGTTGGACATTGCGCAGGCTGCCGATGTCACTCACACCTCCCGCACGGTAAAGCGCGTGAAAGACAGTGGCAAAGGAGGAAAGGGAGTAGGTGCCCGGCTGGACCACTTCACCCATGACATTGATCTGGATAGTACGGATGCTGCCGAGTGTCAGACGGATGTCAGAGGTCGGGTCGTTCGTATTATTAAGACCGTTATAGATCTTGTTTAATGTCTTCTTGAGATAGTCGTTCGCTTCAGCGATCGTAAGTCCGTTCAGGTTGACGGGGCCTATCTTCTGGATATTGATAGTGCCGTCGGGAGAGATCTGCTGGCGGATAGTATTCTGGCTCGCCCCCCAGATATCGATTATTACTTCGTCACCGGGGCCAAGGCGGTAATTCAAGGGGGTGGCGATATTGACACTGGGTTCGAAGGTCAGATTACGGGTGTTGAAGATGTTACGTCCGAAGACCTGATTACCGCGTGCGAGGTCTTGGGTACTAGGGTGGTCCTCCAACATATCCGAGGTGTTCTCCTTCATCTCTTCACGAAGGCGGGATTCGTTGATATCCGTACCTGTGGCGTTGGAAGCGTTCACGTTGTTCTGCTGCTCATAGAGCTGCTTCACACGCAGGGCCTGCTCCTTGGTTACACCCCTGCGGGCCAGTTCGGAGGCCAGCTGCTTTTGCTCTTTCCCTTGTCTAATCCCCTCTTTGACATATTCCAATACTTGAGAGTCGCTCATATTTTGAGCAGTCACAGGTGTAGCGCCCAACATCAATATGAGGATGAGCGCACCCATTAGTTTTTGCATTTTCATTGATTAATCTGAATTTTTAAATTCAATCGAAAGTACTAAACCGGCTCCACACATCCTGCCGGTATATCTACACACGCACATCCCAACATTGTCAGTCGGACGGCGACTTTTGATTTCCCATTCATATCTACCAGTTCCCCTTCCAGTCCTGCCAATGGCCCCTTTATTACACGTATTTTTTCTCCCGGCGCTAATGGCGATGTGCTCATACAAATCGTTTCGTCCGAATAGTCGAGCATAAATTTGAATCGTAACATTTGTTGGTCGGGAATTACAGCCGGAGTACTCTCCCCACGTAGTACCATGTAGCGGCTGATAGCGGATAAGGTCAGAACTTCTTTTTGTTCTTGTGGATCAACGTGGACGAAGATCATCATTGGAAGGATGACTCTGTCGACAACCTTGCGACGGTCACTCCAGTTATGAACTTCTTGTTGGATAGGAAGGAAATTTTCAACGCCCATTTTAGTGAGGCGCTCACTTGTCTTTTTCTCATGATGGATACGCACAATGGCGACTAACCAGCGTTTAGAGTGCGCTACGCTTCTGCCAATCACATCTGTTGGCAGAACATTTCGATCGTCATTTTTGCTAATGATCATATTTTTTTACCCCACTTTTTCCATTGCTGCTTAGGCAATGAAATAATTCCTGCTGCAAAGATAGGCAAAATAATAAATAAGAAACAAGAAAAAAATGCTTTCTTTTTTACTTACCAGCCAAAATCTGTAGTTAGAATATGTCATGGGGTAATTCTCTAATACTTCACCGTCCGTATGAAGCATGCATCACTGTCACTGCCATTATTATTATTTGACGCACCATTCTCAAAACCTTCGAAGCCCATTGTGAAATAGTTTATATCAAATGCACTCGAATTTTTCACTTCATTATTGGTACTTTCCAGACGGTTTCGGCATTGATATATGGCTCCCGGACGTTCAAACAGGTCATAGAACAGCGGAACATACTGAATATTCCCGGTACCGTCGTTATTATAGTAATCGGTACGTTGGGCATAACGCAGTGTACCTACTTTCTCTCCGTTACTTGTCATCCCTTTACGACGTCCATAACCGGATTTACCAATAGGGAAAAATATGTTACGACTATTATTTACATTGAAAACGAAACATCCGCGCATACCTTTTTTTGAATTGGTCGGATCTTCATTATGATCATATCCAAATGCTTCCTTCACCGATTTCTGTGTCTCGGTTGCACCGTCTCCATAAAGAACACCATAGGCTTTATTAATGTTACTATGAATCGAGGTAGATTCTAAGGTGTAAAAATCCTCGATTGTAGCAATACGTTCATGATCTCCCGCAATGGACCATTCTTTAAAACGATTCGTTACATCGTCTGTTGAAGGTGCCAACTGCGACCAAGTCTTTTGAGAGGTTGTAGCCGATCCAAATTCAAGAACATTGAAACTACCTGTCGGCTCTACACCAAACGTAAAGCCGGATCTGTCATTATTGGAAGCGAGAATAGCTGTACGGTTTCCGCGACGGAACAATGACCCTTCTTCCAAGGGTGACTTTGTATAAACCGGAGCATTATTTGCATCAAAACGATAAACATTATATGATGTCCACGCAGGATTGTTATTACTTTCCGCATTTCCGTTAATGGTGATAGGAGCATAACCTTGACGTACAAAGATATCGTGTTCACAGGTATAATTGTGATAACGTACACGTACAATAACACAACGAGGAGTGGCTCCTTCCGGAATCGTACCCTTAAAATCAATCCAGAAATCTATAGGATGCTCCCCCGCTCCTTCTATACTTTTCACACCTGTCTGTTGTACATTATCACTTCCGCTTCCTTCGACAGTAGAACGTAATGTGATGAAGTCGTCTCCTCCGTCAATAATAGTAGCCCTCCATGCTCCTTCTGAATTGAACGGCTTAAAATCTTCGGCATTGTCATAGGGCAAACGCATGAGGGTCACATGAAAATTATCACTCTTACCCGCACTACGCCATACCCCTTTCGGATTCTCAATACGACGTACTTGTATCATGTCCAAATAAGCCGTCTTGGGAACATAGGTACCTGTGACATCGTCTTTCACCTGTATGGTAAACTTGATTCTCTCTTTTCGGGGGTAGGCCGAATATGGATTATTTCCTGTAAAGCCTGTTTTTGTCACAAGCTCTTTGGCGCGGGTATATAACGGAATAGTAAAAATATGCTCCTTTCCATTACTTTTTACCGAATATTCACCGTCTGCCAAATCATCGGCGCCAATATTGCTAATCTTATAACTTCTGTTTCCTTTATTTTTTTCTATTATAATAGGTCTCGTTGTATTTCGTATTAATAGGGGTTTGCCATGAGGGCTTGTCTTCGTATCCGGGAACTACAATCTTCACAAGGGAGGTCTTTCTCAATGACAAAAAGCTATTCCATGGACCGTCGTTATAAATCCAACCTGAATAATAAAAGTCACTAGGAACTGTCGGAAATGCACTTGTTCCATTTCCCCATGGTCTCCAACCTGTAAACCCGGTATCTTCATCCTTACCAAGGATTTTTGCATCCAAAGTAGAATTGGGCTTTATTTCACCCACTACTTTCAGGGTCACATTCATTGATTTATTATAAAGGTAAGAGATATATTGAGGGGTGCTCACATAGATATCGGACGGTTCTTCATACTCGATATGCCAGTCGGCATCGTTTCCGTAACCTTTGAATTTAAGAGTCAACTTATAATGGGTATTACGCGTTGCATTATAGTCGGTAGTAACGTCTTGCCCCAACATAAAACGGAACTTGATAGGTCCCGCTCCCACATGTTCGTTTGCCGCCGTGCAACGGTAGTATCCTGTCACCTCAACATAGGTACCATAAGGTTTCTCGTCTTTCCAACCGGAGCCTTCTTTTTGCTCATCAGGGTCGGGATAGTCGATATCTACGCCATTCTGCGACTGCTTCTTAGACTTACCTTTTCCTTGCATATTCTCGTAGAAGAAAAGCGATTGTGCCTTATGGGCATGGGTGTTCGTTATAATATCTTGTTCATCTCCTTCTTCTCCCTTACCCATATAGCGATGCAAATCATTGCAGATATGTATATAGTTTTCGGGCGTAAGAACGGAAAGATCTGCAGGCAATTTCTGGATTTTGATCGACTTTCCTTCCGAATATAAACCATTGGATGCAGTATAGCGTTCCGAACGAGCATGCATCTCAGGTTTCCAATCGGGATCCTTATAAGAATCCGGATCAGGAACATCTTCTGAAACTAATCCCGGAGTATTCGGATTACCCAACGAACAGGTTTTGGGAATATCTTTCAGAATAACGTTTTCGATATAAATCTGCACATTGGCATAAAGCCCGGAACCGTCAAATGCCACAGTCACCTTGGACGCGGCGCGACGCAACCAACTATGAAGTTGTACGCCCGGGGAATTAATGGTAACAAGATCATCCGGAGCATTACGGTCGGGAGTGAGACTGAACACACCGAACATCTCGCTATTTTGGGAAATATCATCAGGATCCCACTGAAGGGAGATTGCTTTCAATCCTTCACGGGTAGTAATTTTATCCTTATACTGCGTTAGATCTCCCATATTGGCAACAGCATAGATATAATACTTACCCCGCTTTATCGGACGGAGCTTGAACATTGCCGTACCGGTCTTACTATCCTCGAACTGGTTACCCTGTTCGTCTTTGTCTTCATCTATCCGGTTATCTTCCAGATTATAACTCCAACCACTTACATCGGGATCAATGACAAGGCCCTCACCTTTTACTATATAATTATGAACTAATTTTCCTGTCGTATCATAAAACAACATGCAGAGTGAATTTATATTCTGAATGGCATTGCCTTCATCACCTCCTTCGGCACGGGTAGTCCCCAGTGCTGCATCCTCCTGATCGAAACACAGGGTTACCGAAAGGGTGGCATTGCCTTCGCCTATCTCTTCATTCATAAAGTAATCATCCCGGCAAGCTGTCGGTATGAACTGCAACATAAGCAAAATAATACAAAATATAATATCTTTCTTTCTCATACAATATCAATTCTTAGTTTCAGGTTTGAGTCCGAACTCCGGCTCAAGAATCACTTCCGCATAGGGTACTACTTGCACTTTTACTTCGTCTTTTTCCGTAAAGGTGATATCAACCAGTACATGTGTGTTACGAAATAGAGCCTTTAGATTTGGAAAGGTCTTGGTAAACGACAGTTCTTTGCCATTCTCGGACATGTCGAGCTTCAAGGTGTATTCTTGTTCACCGTATGTAGCCGATCCGGCTTTCAGTTTTTTACTTTCCGGAAGGTAAAATACCGGGAAGACCGCTTTACCGGGTTGGTCACCCGTCATACTCGGCACTTCTAATGGTCCGTTAACTGTGACTTCCTGATGAGAAGTTTCCGAAGGGATATCGTAAGCTTGTATCCAGCCTCTCTTATCTGCCAGTTCCACATCATCCGGTGATTGTTGAGATTCATCCGCTACTTTCTTCAGCCAGTTTATCCAATAAAGCGATTCATCGTCAAAAGACATGAACAACGGTTCCCGTTTATGAGGAATCAGATAAGTAGCCCCGGCAATATCAGAAATATGAATAGCATCTATACTGACTTTACTCTTACGCTTGTTCGTGAAACGAAAAGCGAACTTCGTTGCAGCACGTACCAAATAGAATTCACGTTCTACCAGATTCTCTGCTTTAACCGGAACGTCATATACCGAACTCATTGGTATAGGATTCTTATAATCGGGAATGAAAACGAAATTGTCAACAATGCTTGCGAAAGTAGTGTTACCAGTCGTCAATGTCTCCAATTGTTCGTGAAGATCAGTAGATACGTTCTCTTCATTAGCTATCAGATAGATTTTCTTTGTTTCATTCCGTGTCACTTTGAAAATCCTGTAACACTCCGTTTGGGGAATCTCACCGAAATCAATATACATATTGTGTTCCACAGTACCGTTTTCATGAAGAATAACAATACGTAGTGTATACATATATTCGACAGAATTATCTACTGCATCATTCACCCTATCGGATGCACGCGTTTGATCAAGAAGACCGGTACGCAGAACGAGTATGGCAGTATCGTCGTCCGACTGTATCTCGTCCGTATAACTTACCTCCCCTCCCCTACAAGATGCCGACAATAAAGCCCAGCTGACAAGTATTGTCATCCATACAATATGTCGTAGTATTTCTTTCATTCCTTTTTCTTCTTTTTTCAAAAGATGTTACTCAATCTACATCTACGTTAGAGAGTACCACCCTCCATGAGTTGATTAGTATCACGCTATTTATCCACTGATTGTGCTCGTCGAGGAAGAATGTCATATTGTATTCATCCTGTCGGTCGAGGTATTCCTGGTCGCTCATTTTTCTATTGTAATTACCTTTCACCAGAAGGGCATAATCGATAATAGGAATAGAAGCTACCAGTTTCCCTTCAGTGGTACGAATAATCAACATCGGACGCGAATACAGACTCCAGTCCCGCAAGACAAGTCTGCTCACCGTAAGTTCCGCCACGGCAACTTTGACAATTGTTGTTACACGACTTTCTTTTCCTGTCGCAATGTCCACACCAGCTTCACCCGAATAAGTAGACCACGCACGATAAACGATCGGCTCGTCTTCTTTCAGTGTATTGTCATGCGCTATCCAACCATTACGGTCTTCAATAGAAAAAGTAAAGTCGTCAACATTTATATCTTGTCCCGAAAGGTGCTGAAGCACTACACGGAACACATTCGTATCTTTCGTTAGTGGCATGACGTATGTATAATCACCTCCGTCGTCATTGGCAGGCAAACTTACGTCAAGAGAACCATGAAACAAAGGATGCAGGTCCTTATTGGAATAGGAAACACCAGTCGCTTTGTCTAGATAACGGTTCAATTTACAGTGCAAGTCTGTCATCCGGCAATTGTGCGAGGCATCGGTCACTGTAAATGACTCACCATTATCAAGACCACACCATGCCATAAGGTGATAATCACCGGGAGCAAGCTCCAGTTTCATGGTGTAATCACCGGATGCAAGGATTTCACCCTGTTCGTCAGCTTGCCACACCAACTCGCCATTAGAGTTAAAGGCATAAAGTCTGACCGACTTCACCTCATGGGTGAAAGCGTCGGCAAACTTCATGTTCATGTCATAACGAAATTTCAGATGATAGGTCACTGAACAATCGCCTTCATCGTCATAAATAGCATTGTCACACGACACCAACAAAAGTAATTCTACAAGGATTACCCATGCTTTCATCCCAAAATTTCTGATATAAGACGGTTTGTCCATTCTACATAATTATTGTTGTAATAGTATATAGTTTACAATACCTCATTACAGGTTGTCACCATTCAAGGTCGATGTTCTGTTTTACTACTCGCCATGAAAGGATATTAATACGTGCACCCAGATATGTTTCGTCATTAGTAGGCTTCTGCGGAACAATCACTTCTTCCGGATCAAGAACCGGCGTTCCAAGACCGGATACCGAATTAATGGCAATGTCATAAATATGATTACGCACAATTCCATATTTACCGTCGGTGTCATCCACTCCCGGGAAATCGTTCAGATGCTTGATGTCAGTATAATAGTAAGCTTGTCCACTCGACCAAACCCTTGCTCCGGGCATATTTGCCAGAACATCATTTACATCGTCAAGATTGGCGTATGCTGTATGATCGGCTTTATAAAAAGTATCGGTTACGCCTTTCTTCAATTGAAGGTAGCTTAAATATCTGCCACTATTTTCTGACTCGTTATCGGCATTGCCTGACTTTATGCCGGAAACGAGCTCTACTTTGTCTTTGGTAATCGGAGTATAGATTTCTTTAGCATCTGCTGTTCCTGCACCCTCTATTGTTTTAGTATAAATCTGATCCTGCACAACACTCAACATTGCTGTCATCGCATTATCTTTTGTGTAGTCCGTACCACCCCACTTAGCCAGATCAATGGGATGAGCAACGTTACTATCATCAATAGTCACTAATACGGCAGCAATAATTGCTTGGGTACGGTTACTTACCTCCGTCGCCGGATTATAGGAGCTCTTCTTACCGGTCTCATACTTATCTGCAGCATTTTCCTGACAATATAAGTTTGTACCATTATATGATTTAGAACTGTTGTCGCTTGCGCCTTGAGTACCTACTTTACCTGCAATCTGATCATACGGTAAATAATCAAATGTGAGACCGTCAGGATTCATTGCCCAATATGAACGATGATATTCAGGATGATTCCAACTCCAAACCGGTGTGAACGCCCAAGCGGAATTAACTTTCTTAAAGAGGTATGACTGAGAAGCAGTAGATGTCACTTCCCAACCTGTGAAGATTACATATACATCTTTACCGTCAACTTGAATAAATTCGGAACCGTCCTTACTCTTTTTTAATTTCACGGCAGTATATTTTTTATCATTATCGCCATAGGTTACATCATTTTTAAGAGTCATATCCTTCCAATCGGTATATAACCGTACTTTAGCTAAAACACGCTCTACATACACATTTACCGGAGATTCTTTTGCTTCATCTTCAGTCTTTTTGAGAGCACTCGCCGGTATGTTCACTTCACAACAGAAATTATCCGAACCAAACACAGAACTTGTCATCAAGAACTTTGAGTCCTTTATATAACTATATGAACCAAACTTTCCTCGAAGTGTAGCAAGGTCCATGCTAGCCGTACCCAGTGCTATTTTCTCATGATTAATCACAGCGACCATAGATTTAAGTTGGTCTAAGTTGTCGCCCTCCCTGGTATTGATAACAATTACCGCATTCAACTTTTTCTCAATATTAGGCATATCCTGTCCGGCAGACTCAGTTTCGTCCTTTTTACAGTCATAGTAATTCGTACCGTCGCTTTTAACTGGACAAGGACTACCATTCTCCTTGAAAAATAAAAACGAACCGATTCTACATCATTTTCAACACTTTCCCCTTCTTCATAAAGATCTCCGGACTGATCACCTGCCGCTCGCGTCCTAAAGCCAGTAGTATTCGTAATATCGACAGACATAAAACGAGCGTCAACATTAGTTTCAGAGAGATCATTCTCAGTCATGTCACTGTTGGAACAAGCACTAAGAACCATTATTCCTAACAAGTTCCAAAATAAATTTGATAACTTCATATAAGTATATATTAATGGATTAATAAATTATTTATCTATTTTATCTATCTCAAGCAAAATGATTTCAGCTTGTTGCACTCCTTTGTTCTTCGCCTCATTCAACTGCTTGCGTGCAACGGTGTAATCTTCAACAAGAAAAGCATAAACTCCACGAGCATATAGTGCCTCGGGTGAATCTCCCCCTTTCTGGAGATAACGCTTTGCATTTTCAACGTCTTTACGCTGCATTGCTGAGTTTGCCGCATTCAGATTGGCTATCTCATCGTTAGGATACATCCTTACAGCTGTTTCAAACACATCATTGAACTCAACGCTCCCCGGCTCGTAAGTCTGAGCCACAAGATAAAACTCATTGAGACTGTAGTTTTTGAGGCTGTGTCTGCATGATACGTTTTATCTCTTCTACGTCACTAAAACTACGAATAGTATAGTCAATACGATAATCTGTGTGACGCAATGCAGGATAACAATTCTGCAATAGAAAACGATATTCTTCAGGATAAGTCCGTTTAATTTTTGCTTCTTTCGCGTCAGGGTCTAAACTACTGTCAATCATGCCCAGTATCTCCGAACGATGCACAAGATTGGATTTTTCGACATATTGACGCAATCCTTTCCAATCTTCCGGTTCATACTCTGTAACAATCACACTGTCATTAAAATGATATAGTTGCTTGATATGATTCTTTAATGCAGCTGTACGACCTATCGCCAGATCCCGATTATGAGAATATGGACTTTCGGGAGAAGCGTAACCTTTGTAGCCATACGGAAGTTATGACTACATCCTTGTCATTACGGACTGAATCAATAGAGGCCTGTATTTTACCGTAGTTCGTATGTATTCCGCCGATACTCAGGATATATCACTGTCTTATCAACCGGAAAATACGATGAAAGACAGAACCGGAAAGTAGAACGATGCTTAACAGTTTCTGCTGCGGATGAATATAAAGTAAACTGTGGACTGAAAGGAAGCGCTTCTAACGTAATGTAGCCCAATGGATCGTTCCATTCCGCCAATAGACGTATTACAACAACCGTAATCACTGCGATACAACTCCAATGAGGCACCATTCATCCATTTTATAATAGGGTACTATTGCATGATATACTACACTTTCAGGTTTCGAACGTGCTTTAAAAGACATTTCATCTTTGCCGGATAGCATACTCTCACCATTCCGTACATAATAATAATAACGCTGACGCCCATAAACGCCTACTGAAGAAAGTTCCAAGGTATCTACCGTACTGATAAAACGAGGAGTGAGCAATACGGCTCTATTGCTTTCCACATCCAGACGTGATAGATTCATATTCATATCAACTACCATATATTCACCGTTTCGTTCAATCTTCAGATTGTCGGCTATCACTCCGGTTGTTTGTTGGGCATTCAGCATACAACTTGTTCCAAATAAGGCTGTTATAATTAGGTAAGTTCGTTTCATAGCATACTCTTTTAGAATAAATAGACTAAATTCACCGCTGCTTTAGTGGGACCAAAGTAGTTGTGTGGTTTGTTCTTCTCTATCTTCTTTCCACACCCGGCACATTTAAATCGGTCATAACGGGTATAAGAATAGCCGACTCCTATCTCTGTTTCGAAATTCCAGTGCCGCCCTAATATCCAGGTATAACCGTAAGCAATACCTCCACCTAGAAACCACCTTGATACCTAGTGTCTTTAAGAGTAGAAAAATCAGTACCAAGCAATTTGAAATTAATATC